>ENA-UPSY01000530-UPSY01000530.1-human-gut-metagenome-genome-assembly--contig:-NODE-530-length-45751-cov-7.521106_pt1 | contig 45751 bp, 41 predicted proteins | sample MGYA00250044_ERZ773365 | MGnify/ENA primary metagenome ERZ773365 (study PRJEB29103, sample SAMN06111932) | human gut metagenome | biome: human gut; feature: ankylosing spondylitis patient; material... | reverse complement strand
GACTATTCTATTTCTCCTGACCAGTACGAAAGCCGCAATACGATCATGTCACAAATTCTTCAAGAAGTGGCAAATACAAATGCGGCTATTCGCTCTGAAATTCGATATTTTGCAGATCGTTTATACAAAACCATGCTAACAGGCATAACATCCGCAACCGTCGTATTGGGTCTTCTAATTTTTTATCGCACCCGTAAATCAGAAAAAGACGAATAATAATTACTTTCGTATATAATTTCGGTCGAGGATAAAGCACATAGCTGTAAGTTGTTATCCACATCTTTTTCCGAATCTTTATCCCGACCATTCTTAGTTGTCCCGACCTGCCGCAACCCGGCAGGTCGCTTTGTTAAATCCCAACAGAAGATACTGCGGTGCGATTACGGCTCATGTAGTCGGGAACTCGATAAAATTCATTAACCGCCTATTTCAAGCCAGTGTATAGGGCTTAAATAAGCAAGCCACAACGGCGATCTACCAGTACATATCGGCAGAAACGACCTGCGTATTCACAGCCGGAATGTATTACCCAAAAACAAAATCACATGAAAAACAAAGAAGAAATCAGACACTATCTCAACACCCAATTTAGCGCATCGGAAGACGACATGGTGCAAATCGTCCGGAACGATTTCGACCGCATTTTGAATAGCGCGGCATCTTGTGCCCTAATTACGGTCGAGGGAGCAATACCCGTCTTGGCGGAGCAACTCCGCACCGAATTGGAAGCCCGACACATCGAAGCCGACCTCGACGTGATTGTAAAAGTAAGCTATCATCCCGTTTCGGAAATAAGTTTCGACGACCTATGCAGCCTTTTAACCGTCATCCACAAATTTGCCCCGCAGGTAAATATCGTCTGGGGCTGCGGTACGGATGAAACACTGGCTGAAACCGACTATTCGATTCTGTTGCTGATCGGGACATCGGCAGAGTAGATTTGCAAGGCCTGCCAAGACATATTGGCAGGTCGTTTTATTTCGTCCCGACAGAAGATACTGCGACGCAATTGCAGCTCATATAGCCATGAACTCGATAAAATTCATTATCTGCCTGTTCGGAGCGACTGTATAGGCCCAAATACAGCAACCGCCCAACAACCAAATACTTAACGACTGAGATTGAAATTTTCGGATAGCGACCATTTATGTACCACTTGTGTACCACCGCCATTTTTCGGACTATATACCACAAAAGAAAAATCCTCGATATTCGATTGAATATCAAGGATTTTTCATCAGTCGGGGTGACTGGATTCGAACCAGCGACCACACGCCCCCCAGACGTGTACTCTAACCGGACTGAGCTACGCCCCGATTCCTTCGGCAAAAGAGCAAAACCCTTCGCTTTGGGACTGCAAATATAGTATATTTTTCAAAAACAAACACATTTCCGCAGGATTTTTTTCTATTTTTGCGGAAATGAAACGATTTTCACGTCTTCTGCTAACCTTTTCCGCGGCCCTCGCATCGGCTTGCGGAGGCTCTTCGGGGCCAGTTTTGAGCGATTTCACAACCGAGATTTACACCCCGGCCTACGCGTCGGGCTTCGACATCCGCGGGAACGGGAATAACGCCTCGACGCTCGTCTCGATCCGCAATCCGTGGCAGGGCGGCACGAACGTCGAACAGCACCTGCTGATCCTGCGCGACGACGCCAAAGCCCCCGCCGACTTCGCCGGACAGGTCGTAAAAGCTCCCGTGCGCCACGTGGTGTGCATGTCGTCGAGCCACGTGGCGATGTTCGACGCCATCGGACAGGCCAAGCGTATTTCGGGCGTCTCGGGCATCGACTACATCTCGAATCCCTATGTCCGGGAACACCGTCTCTGCGGCGAGGTCCGCGACGTGGGCTACGACACGAACCTCAATTTCGAACTGCTCGCCGCCATGCGCCCCGACCTCATGCTGCTCTACGGCGTGACGGGCGAAAACACCATCGTCACGGGCAAACTCCGCGAACTGGGCATCCCCTATATATATATCGGCGACTACATGGAAGAATCCCCGCTGGGCAAGGCCGAATGGCTGGTCCTCGCGGCCGAGCTTTGCGACCTGCGCGCGGCCGGGGCCGACACGCTGCAACGGATCGCCCGGGACTACCAGGCCCTGAAAGCACACCCCGCCCCGGATGCACCGCGCCCGAAGGTGATGCTCAACACCCCCTACCGCGACACCTGGTTCCTGCCCTCATCGCAGAGCTACATGATCCGCCTGATCGAGGATGCCGGCGGGGAGTACGTCTACACGAAGAACGATTCGGACACGTCGGTGGCCGTCGACATGGAGGAGGCCTACCTGCTGGCCAACGCCGCCGATTTCTGGCTCAACGTCGGTCCCTGCAACACGCTGGCGGAACTGACGGCCCAGAACCCGAAATTTTCCGGCATTCCGGTCGTGCGCAGCCGGAACGTCTACAACAACAACCGCCGCCAAACCCCGGCCGGAGGTTCCGACTTCTGGGAATCGGGCGTCGTACGCCCCGACCTCGTGCTGCGCGACCTGCGGACGATCTTCTCGGGCGACAGCGTCCCGACCTGTTATTACAAACGCCTCGAATAAGATGAAAAACGCCGCCATTCTCCACCTTTCGCCCCTCTGCCTTCAGCCCGCCGCGCAGGCGCAGGGGTCCGGCACGCGATTCCGCCACTACGCCGACGGACGGGCCGACGTCAGGCGCGATTCGCGCTACGGCTTCGCCGGCGCCCGTTACAAAATCTCGTTCAAATTCCAATACCGCTAAATGACCGCACGCAGAACCACGTTCCTTTTCACGGCGCTCGGGCTGCTCACCGCAGCGCTTTTCATCGCCGACCTCGCCGTCGGATCGGTCGCCGTGCCGTTGGGCGATGTCTGGGCGGCGCTCACAGGCGGCTCCTGCGACCCTGCCACCAGCGACATCATCCTCAAGATCAGGCTCCTGAAAGCCGTCACAGCCCTGTTCGCCGGCGCGGCCCTCGCTGCCGGCGGACTCGAAATGCAAACCCTTTTCCGCAACCCGCTGGCCGGTCCCTACGTGCTGGGCGTCAGCTCGGGCGCAGGACTCGGCGTCGCGCTGTTCCTGCTGGGCGCCCCCCTGCTGGGCGTCGCGGGACACTCGTTCGTCCGGTCGCTGGGCGTGGCCGGGGCTGCGTGGCTCGGCTCGGCGCTCGTGCTGGCCATCGTGATGGCGGTCAGCCGCCGCATCAAGGACATCATGGTCATCCTCATCCTCGGCATGATGCTCGGTTCGGGCATCAGTTCGGTGGTCGAAATCCTCCAATACCTGTCGAGCGAGGCGGCGCTCAAATCGTTCGTCATCTGGACCATGGGGTCGCTGGGCGACGTCACGGGCAGCCAGCTCGCGCTGCTGCTTCCCGTCGTCACCGCGGGACTGGCGCTCGCCGTCGCCGTCATCAAGCCGCTCAACCTGCTGCTGCTGGGCGAGAACTATGCCCGCACGATGGGACTCAACGTGCAGCGCACGCGCACGCTGATCTTCCTCTCCACGGTCCTGCTCGCGGGCACCGTCACCGCCTTCTGCGGCCCGGTGGGTTTCATCGGGCTGGCCGTGCCGCACCTCGCACGCATGCTTTTCGCCTCGGCCGACCACCGCATCCTGATGCCGGGGTCGATGCTCGCGGGCGCGGCCCTGCTTCTGGTCTGCGACCTCGTCGCCAAGAGCCTCGCCCTGCCGATCAACACCATCACGGCCCTGATGGGCATTCCGGTCGTCATCTTCGTCGTCGTCCGCAACCGCAATATCTTCTGACATGAGTATCGCCCTCAACCATATCACGCTCTCCTACGGCAGCCGCACGCTGCTCGAAGATGTCACCGCCGCCTTCGCCCAAGGGTCGCTGACCGCGCTGATCGGCCGCAACGGCACGGGCAAAAGCACCCTGCTGCGGGCCATTGCAGGTCTCGGAACGACCGTCTCCGGCGATGTGGCGCTCTGCGGCCGCCCGCTGGCGTCGCTCACGCCCCACGAGCTGTCCACGACCGTGGGGTTCGTCACCACCGACAAGGTCCGTATCGCCAACCTCGCCTGCGAGGACGTCGTGGCGCTGGGACGCGCCCCCTACACCAACTGGATCGGGCGCATGCAGGAGGCCGACCGCGCCGTCGTCGAACGTTCGCTCCGCCTGGTAGGGATGTCGGCCTTCGCCCGCAAGACCATGGACCGTATGTCCGACGGCGAGTGCCAGCGGGTGATGATCGCCCGCGCGCTGGCCCAGGACACCCCGGTCATCCTGCTCGACGAACCCACGGCGTTCCTCGACCTCCCGAACCGCTACGAGCTGGCGACGCTGCTCCGGCGGCTGACCCGCGACGAGGGCAAGTGCATCCTCTTCTCGACGCACGACCTCGACGTGGCGCTTTCGCTCTGCGACTCGGTGGCGCTGATCGACACCCCTTCGCTCCACCACCTCCCTGCGGGGGAGATGGTCGGCAGCGGACTGATCGAGCGTCTCTTCTCGGGCGAAAACGCCCGCTTCGACCCCGAGACGCGGACCGTACGGCTGCGCTGACAGCTCAAGAAACGACCGTCCGAGGGACTTCCGGCAAAAAATCCGTAATTTTTTCGCATATTTTTTGTACAAGTCACTTTTTTGCTTACCTTTGCACCGCTAAAGCAACCCCGTTCGGGGCATGCGATAGTGGTAAAGGCCCATTCGTCTATCGGTTAGGACGCAAGATTTTCATTCTTGAAAGAGGAGTTCGACTCTCCTATGGGCTACGAACGAAGGGGCCGGAAGAGGGGCGCGAAAAAGGAAGACGGGAGACCGGAATCGAAAAATGCACCGCCGAACACGCCCCCTACGGGTGAAAAAACTTTTCGAGGAGCGGACCCCCGGGTCTATCCGAAAGCGGCCAAGGCCGTTTCAAGCCAAACGACTGAAAAAAAGTAAAAAATAAAAATTAACGGATTATGGCAAACCATAAGTCATCGAAGAAGAGAATTCGCCAGACCCTGACGAAGCGCGCTCACAACCGTCTGTTCCACAAGACGGCCCGCAACGCCGTGAAGGCCCTGCGCACGACCACCGAGAAGAGCGCCGCCGAGGCCCTGCTTCCGAAGGTAACCGCTATGCTCGACAAACTGGCAAAGCACAACATCGTGCACAAGAACAAGGCTGCGAACCTGAAGAGTTCGATCCAGCTTCACGTGAACGCACTCTAAATCTTCGTCCGAGGGAGGAGCGCTCCCGCACCGAGACAGAAAAGCCGCACCGGAAACGGGCGGCTTTTTCCGTATCCCGCCCGGCGCGACGACAAGCGACGTCCGGCGGATTTGGATTTCACACAAATCGTCCCTGCCGGAGACAACTCCGGCAGGGACGATTTTCATTTCGGGAGCGCTTCCCGGCCCCTCCGGGCCTGCCCCGCTATTTCAGGCCTTCGATCACCGCGGCGATGCGGGAGAAAACCTCCTCCATCGTCCCCGTACCGTTGACCGAGGCGTATTTACCCTGTGCGGCGTAGTAGTCCGCCACGACGGCCGTCTGCTCGCGGTAAACATCCAGACGCCCGCGAATCACCTCTTCCGAAGCGTCGTCGGCGCGTCCCGAATCCTTGCCGCGCAGCAGGATGCGGCGCACCAGCTCCTCCTCGGGGACGTGGATGTCGATCATCACATCGACCTTCAGGCCGTGTCCGGCAAGGATTTTGTCGAACTCCTCGGCCTGAACCGTGGTGCGGGGAAAGCCGTCGAAAATACAGCCGGCGGCGTTCATGTGCCCGGTGACATAGTGGTCGATCATGCCGATTACGATCTCATCGGGAGCCAGCTGCCCGGCCTTGATGTAGGCTTCCATGCTCTGTCCCAGTTCCGTACCCCGGCGAATCTCGTCACGGATCACCTCGCCCGTGGAAACGTGATCGATTCCGTAGTGTTCCTTCAGGCGCTGCGCCTGCGTGCCTTTGCCGCAACCCGGAGCACCGAATAAGACGATATTTACCATAACTAACCCTTTTAGTAATTTGGACCGGGCAAAATTACGTTATTTTTTGGGGAAACAAGAGTATTTCCTTAATTTTGTAAAAAATTTTAGATTCATGGACCAGAAAAAGCGCACCGAGATCGCTTCGCTCGGACAATTCGGACTCATCGACCTGCTGACCAGCGGATTCACCCCGAAGAACGCCTCGACGCTCAAGGGCGCGGGGGACGACGCCGCGGTGATCGCCCCGGGACGCGGCGAAGCGGTGCTCTGCACGACCGACTCTTTCTACGAAGGCGTCGATTTCGACCTCACCTATTTTCCGCTCAAACACCTGGGTTACAAGGCCGTGACGGCCGGCGTGAGCGACATCCTGGCCATGAACGCCCTCCCGGCGCAGATCACCGTGTCGCTCGGCGTCTCGTCGAAACTGCCCGTCGAAGCCCTTCAGGACCTCTACGAAGGCATCGCCTTCGCCTGCAAGGAGCAGGAGATCGACCTCGTGGGCGGCGACACGCGCGCCTCGATGACGGGGCTGGTCATCACCGTCACCACGCTTGGCTACGCCAAAAAGGAGAAGATCGTCTACCGCAGCGGTGCGCAGCAGAACGACCTCGTCTGCATCACGGGCAACCTCGGGGCCGCCTACATGGGCCTGCAACTGCTCGAACGCGAAAAGCGGGTGCTCGCCGACGTGGAGCACCCCGAACCGCAGTTCAAAGGGTACGAATACCTGCTCGAAAAATACCTGAAACCGCGTCCCCGCACCGACATCGTGGAGGCGCTGGCGACGGAGAAGATCGTCCCGACGGCGATGATCGACCTCTCGGACGGCCTGGCGAGCGACCTGATGCAGATCTGCAAATCGTCCGCCTGCGGGGCGCGCATCTACCTCGAGCGCATCCCGATCGCGCGTCAGACCACGGCCCTCGCCGAGGAGATGCACACCGACCCGGTCGTTGCGGCGCTGAACGGCGGCGAGGACTACGAACTGCTCTTCACGGTGCCTCTTTCGATGCAGGAGCAGATCATGAAGTCGGGGCTCGTGGATGTCATCGGCCACATCACGCCCGCATCCACAGGTTGTTACCTCGTGACGCCCGACGGTGCCGAAATCCGGCTGAAGGCGCAGGGATTCCCCGACCCCGCTTAAGAAGCGGGTTTTATGCGCCCGACCGTTATCCCGCAACGAACTGTCGTTTGCGATATATCCACCCCGTCCATTCCGAAAAAAAGCGGCGGCCGAAAGGCTGCCGCTTTGCATTAATTCAACCGCACCAGCGAAACGATAGGCGTATCGGTCGCTGTTTTTTCATTCGCCGTAATCGTTCCGTCCTCGTTAATCATACCCACGACATTCTTTCCATCGGCGTAGCGCAGTCCGGCAAAAGACAATCCGGCAGAGGTAAGACTACACGACAATGTTGTCGGGTTGATCTCATAACCGGCCTGTACCAAATCAAGTTCCTTTACTAAATAATCAGCCAATGAAATCTGGTACAGTTTTTTATAATCATCGCTAAAAACAAACAACGACTCCGACGTTACAAATGTATCGACCCATGTGTTTGCATCCATCCATCCGCAATACCTCCAACCAGAAGGAAGACTTACGTTTTGTTCTATTTTCAGCAATTCATTAGTTTCTTCATTAAACACATATAAATAGCCTGCCGCATACGTGATATGCGTTTTCTTCATTTGATTCGGACAATAAACATTGTTATCAGGAGCTAAAATATAGAAATCACTTTTCCATACAATTTCAGCTTGTAATTGATTTGCTCCCTGCGAGTCGATTTTGTAGATATTTCCAGCCGCAGCCGCATAAAAATCACCGGAATGCCCACAGAATACACTTGCATTCTTAACATTCAACAATTCCTCAAAAGTATAGATTCGTCCGCCAGGGCATTTGAACTTTGAATTACCATCCCAATCTTCATAGTAAATCACTCCATTGGCATTCACCCAATATTTTTCGGTCTGTTGTCCATCCGCAAGGCATGGTTGAAGCGTCAGATTATTCACATCATCAAAATTAACCTTATAAATATTTCGATGAAATAAAACGTAACCATTATTCTCTCGGTCCATAAACAGCGGATATCTATCATAACTGGATGCAATACCCGATGGAAACGCATAAACATACTCCGTTTGAGCATCGACTATCAAACAATATTGTTCTTCCATGCAAGGCCCGAATTCATCGTCGAGCGCATTGGAAAATCCTTCGTCCGATTTATAAAAAACCGATCCAATCATTAACAAATACCGTTCGGAAAACTTTGCAATCCACCGATTCTTAACTCTGAGAACATTGATATTTTCATCTTGTCCTGTTAAAAAACGGACCGGCCAGATATTTCCGTTTTCATCTGCCGCCAACATCCCCGAATTGGAGCCGACACTCCTCGTCTTTGCCTCGGACTCATAGACCATAACTGCATCTTTAATCGTTACCTTTCGTAGCTGAGACAAAGGGCTCGGCGTACTGGAATCCTTACTGCACGCTCCTGCCATAGCACAAACTAATGCCAGTAGAATCAATTTTTTCATAAAACAGAAAATTCTGCCGCCCGCACCCCGGCGGCAAAATAAAAAAGAAAGCGTGGTGCCGAAAACTTACTTTATTGGAATAGGTCGTAGGATACCTTGCAGATTAAAATAAACTTTCAAGAGATTAGCAGGACAACGCAACGAATGGCTTAAGGTGCTGGTTTATAATCAATAGCGCATTGATTTGCGTTATACAGAAATTCGTTCGAAGCGGTTTTACGGCCTATTGCTGAATAAGAATCGTTACCAGATCATTACGCGGTACTTGCTTTGAATTTTGTTTGTAACGCATTCTTTTACTGCTACTTGCGTTATTCTTCATCTTGACAAACGGCCCGACAGACATTAATTTTGTAACCAAAAATCGGGTTTATTATGCGAAGCACGTTTCGGGTCTTATTTTACGTGAAGAAAGGCAGCGCCCGCCCCAACGGCGATCTGCCTTTGATGTGCCGTCTTACAGTAGATGGCGAGGTCAAACAATTCAGTTGCAAAATGGACGTTCCTCCGCGTTTATGGGATGTCAAGAACGGCCGGGCGACGGGCAAGAGCGTCGAGGCCATGCAAATCAATCTTGCCGTCGATAAAATCCGCGTCGAGGTGAACCGCCGCTATCAGGAGTTGATGCAGTCGGACGGCTATGTCACGGCCGCCAAACTGCGGGATGCCTACCTCGGTATCGGAGTAAAGCAGGAAACGCTGTTGAAACTCTTCGAACAGCACAATGTCGAATACCGGAAAAAGGTGGGTTTCAGTCGTGAGATCGCCACGTGGAAAAAGTACTGCTGCGTGTGTAAGCGTGTGCGGGAGTTCCTCGCCCATACCTACCACCGGGAGGACATCCCGCTGAAAGAACTGAACCTTACCTTTATCAACGATTTCGAGTATTTCCTGCGCACGGAGAAGAAATGCCGCACAAATACCGTGTGGGGCTACATGATCGTCTTGAAACATATCGTCGCCATTGTCCGCAACGACGGGCGCCTGCCGTTCAACCCGTTTTCGGGCTATATCAACTCTCCCGAAAGCGTGGACAGGGGTTATCTCTCGCAAGAGGAGATCAAGGCCGTGATGAACTATAAAACGGCCAACAAGGCGCATGCCCGCATCCGCGATCTGTTCGTCTTCTCCATCTTCACGGGGCTGGCTTATGCCGACGTGAAAGGGCTGACCACGGACAACCTTCAAACTATGTTCGACGGTAACCTGTGGATCATCACGCGACGTAAGAAAACCAATACCGAAAGCCGTATCCGCCTGCTGGATATTCCCAAACGCATCATCGAGAAATACGCGGATCAGCGGCTCGACAACCATGTCTTTTATATGCCGTGCAACTGCCATTGCAACGACATCCTGCGCGAGATCGGCAAGCAATGCGGCATTAAAAACAAACTGACCTTCCACCTCGCGCGGCATACCTTCGCCACAACCATCACGCTCTCGCAGGGTATGCCTATCGAAACCGTCAGCTGCCTGTTGGGGCATACGAACATCAAGACCACCCAAATCTACGCGAAGATCACCAATGAAAAGATAAGCCGCGACATGTCGGCGCTCACCGAACGCCTCGGCGACAAATACCGTCTGGCGGAGTAACAGCCCTTCCGCCCTTGTGCGCCCTTCGGGATTTACGGAGGATCCCTCCGGGCGCACAGGGGCACGGGCTTCCGGGCCGTCGGTTCGCTTTCATCGGCTTCCCCTGCTGACGGACATGACGGCGGCACCGTCGCCCACCCATCGGCCGCTTCGCGCCCGCGCCTTTTTACAAAAGGCATAGCCTATTAAGGCATTTTCTTTCCGCATTGCTCCGCAACGCTGAAAATGCCCCATTAGGCCAAAGGGGCGGCGCCCCTCTGGACACCCCTTGCGGCGGCAACTCCGCAAGCCGGACGGCCGGGACAACTCCGAATCCTTATCCGCTTCGCTCCGATGCCGCCGAGAACAGATTATCCAAACCACCTGAAACTATACCGCTATGGGCTATGTCGTATTGCATATCGAAAAGGCGGCCGGAACGGATGCCGCCATGTCGGGACACGTCGAGCGGAGAATAACACCCGCCAACGTCATAACGACACTTACCTACCTGAACCAAGAGTTAATCGAATTTCCCAAAGATGTTACCAACCGCACCGAAGCGATCCAGCACCGGCTGGATAACGCCGGACTGGAACGCAAGATCGGAAAGAACCAAGTGAGGGCCCTGCGTGTCATGCTCTCCGGAAGCCCCGAAGATATGAAGCGCATCCGGCAGGCCGGACAGTTGGACGCATGGGCCAAGGATTCCTGCGGCTGGCTGCAAAAGACCTTCGGAAAAGAGAACGTCGTGTCGGCAGTCCTGCATCTGGACGAGAAGACGCCGCATATCCACGCGACCGTCGTGCCGATCACACGGGGCGAACGCAGAAAGGCTAAGCTGGAGCGGGAGAAGAACGCCCAAAGCGGAAAGAGAACCTACCGCACTAAGAAAGACCGCCCGCGCCTATGTGCCGACGATGTGATGGCACGGGACAAACTCAAAGCCTATCAGACCACCTATGCCGAAGCGATGGCCAAATACGGACTGCAACGCGGCATCGACGGTTCGGAAGCCAAACATATATCCACGCAGCAGTATTACCGCGAGGTGTTCGTCCGTAAAAATGAAATGGCCGAACAGATCGAAGCGATGATCGGACAAAAAGAAACGCTGACGGTAGACATTGCCGCACTCCAAGCACAGCAACGAGCCGCACAGACAGACTGCAACGCTATCGACGAACAGCGGCGGAAGAAGAAAGAAGAACTGGCAAAAGCCGAAACGGAGTTGGCACAGACGCGGCGGGAGATCAAGACCGACAAACTCAAAGGCGTGGCCGTGAATGCCACGACGAAAGCCGTAGAAAGGATCGGAGCGTTGTTCCACGACCCCAAACCCGCGAGGTATGAAAAGCAGATCGCAGACTTACGGGACGTGATAGAGGGTAAAGACAAAGACATTAAGAGTCTGCAACGGGAAATAGCAACGATACAGGCCGGGCACGATAAAGAGGTAGCCGATCTTAAACAGGAAGCCCGACAGGCCGTGAAAGCATTGATGCGTGTCGATGATCTGTGTCCGTATGTAAAGGGATTGTTGAAATGGGAAAACTATTGTAAGAACATCGGACTGGACAAGGAGGTGACAAGAGCGTTATTTACGATGCAGCCTTACAGATACACGGGGGAACTGCATTCGATAAGATATAATCATACGTTCCGAGCGAACGATGTCATTCTGCAACTCAAACCCGACAAGGACGGCCCCAGCGGATTTCAGTTCACCATAAACGGGAAAGACGACGACGTGTGGTTCAAACAACAGCGAAAGGAGTTTTACCAGAAAATAGGAATCGACATCGAAGGAACGGAGCAAAGGCGAGGAATGAAGATTTAACCACGAGCGGGACGGAACCAAAAGGCCGTCCCATTTTGTTTTTCAAACAAAATAGACGGCCCCAAATTGAAATAACATATTTCAAAATCAATATTGATTTTCAGGAACTTTTTGGCGTAATTTGCGATTGTTTTTACATGAGTGTTGTTCAATGTGAAAATTATTTTCTATTTTTGTCTTGTCGTGCAAGCGGCAGACATACAGAAAGTGTTTTCGCACTGTCCTCGTCAGAAAATGTGGAAGTTTTCGATAACAACGGGACGACGAACAGCACTCATTTCTTGTTAGCATATGGCAAGGCGTATTTTGTACGCCTATATCCCATATCTATCAAGTGTGGGGTATCGTATCGTTTATCGTTGTTATTGGTCTTTCCACAACCATCTGACGGATAAGCGGAATCGGCTCCACACTTTCTTTTTGCATAAATCAGCCATTAAGGAGTTGAATGGCAACTGAATTTGGATTATTAACCAAAATATAAGTTGCTATGAAAAAACTATTGACCTTTATTTTATTGGCAATTGGGATTATCCCAATTGTAGCTCAAGAGAAGAAACCGACATTGATGATCTTGCCGAGCGACAATTGGTGTACTCAACGCTATTTTACAACAACTTATCAAGATCAAGGGACAACTGTTCGTGTCCCGGACTACAAACTCGCATTTCAGGAGGACACGGAACTCGGCGGAGTGATAGGCAAAATCGGAGCCATGCTTACAGACTTGGGGTATAGCCTGAAAGATTGCGAGCAAGAGATTAAAAATATCTCGATACGAACGGCCGAGGATAATGTAATGATGAGTAAGACGAGTGGGGCCTCATTGGTCGAGAGTCCTTTGGATATGTTGAAACGTCGAACCAAGTCGGATATTATTATTCAACTTGGCTGGCAAGTCAATCGCGAAAATCAGGGTAAATCGGTAACTTTTACGTTGGAGGCTTTCGATGCTTATACGAGTAAACGCATTGCTACAGCTACGGGGACGAGTGAACCCTCGACAGATATTATTCCTCGTATGCTGGAACGAACCGTACAATCTTATATTCGGGATTTCGATCGACAGATGGATAATTATTTTCGGGATTTGCGCCGTCATGGGCGAGAGATCGTGTTGGCTGTGCGGTGCTGGGATAGCTGGGAAAACGATCTGGAAACAGAATACGACGGGGAGGAACTGACGGATTGTATTCAACAATGGATGCGGGACAATACCGTCGACAGCTCTTTCAATCTTACCGACGGGACAGAGAGTTTTGCTCAATTCGAGCAGGTTCGGATACCTTTCTTCGACAGTAAAGGCAATGCAATGGATGCACGGGCTTTCGCTACGAGTTTACGCAAATATTTACAGCAAGAACCTTATCATATCACCTCCAAAGTACTGGTAAGAGGATTGGGCGAAGCGATTATTGTATTAGGTGAAAAATAAACGATTATGAGAAAGATACTTTTATTCTTAATCGCTTCTGCCGCCGCATACGGTGTCATAGCGCAAGACTTGTCCGATTATGGTCGCATCTCAATCAATGCGGTTCAACCGTCGTATGATAATATCCCCGCCGAAGCTTCACAATATCTGGAGAATCGGCTGCGGCGATTGATCGCACTGCACGGGATGACCGACAATGGATTGTCCGAACGGTTCGTATTGACCGCAAAGATAAATATTATCTCAAAAGATATCGTACCAACCACACCGTCACGGGTTTCTCAAAAGATGGAGGTTACGCTCTATATAGGTGATGTCGTGGAAAACAAGGTTTATAACAGCGTTTCCGTATCGTTGGCCGGAATCGGTACTAATGAAACCAAGTCCTTTATATCGGCATTCCAAAATCTTCCGATCAATACTCCTGCCGTCAAGACGTTTGTCGAAGAGGCAAAAGACCGGATCGGAACATACTATACGGAGAATTGTCAAGCCATTCTTACCGAAGCCAATCGGCTCGCGCAGAATCAGCACTATGACGCAGCGATTTACAAATTGGTGGCGGTTCCGAATGTCTGTTCCGAATGTTTCGAAAAATGTCAGGCTGCGGCACAAAAGATTTACACGCAAAAAATTAATGCGGAAGGAACTTTGCTATTGCAACAGGCTCGGAACAAATGGGTTGCAAAAAAGGATTATCCAAGCGCAGAAGGAGCCTTGGCTATACTGTCGCAAATAAATGTACAGGCCGCATGTCTGCCGCAAGCGGATAAGTTGATTGGAGAGATTGATTCCAAACTTTGCGCCGACGAGCAACGTGAATGGGAATTCAAGGTGCGTCAATACGAAGATAACCTTGCGATGGAACGCCAAAAGCAAAAAGATAGAACAGCCTTGTTGAGCGCCACGATTTCGGCGGTTCAACATATCGGTACCGCCTTCGGGAAAAATCAACCGCAAACTATTAATAAAACTCAGATCATAAAATCATGGTAAAACGAATCTTAACTATTCTGCTTGCTGTATGTATAGCATTTGGCGCATCGGCACAAACTGTAAATGAAGTGACGCTTGTTGTATCGGGCGACGGAGAAACAAAAGAAGCCGCTACGCATAGCGCTTTACGCAGTGCCATCGAACAGGCTTTCGGCACATTCGTATCGGCTAACACGACCATCCTCAATGATGAATTGGTGAAGGATGAAATAGTGTCGGTCACTTCCGGTAATATTCAAAAGTACAATGAATTAGGCTCCGTAACACTACCCAACGGCAATATGTCGGTCACTTTACAGGCAACTGTCTCCATTGAGAAATTGATTAGTTACGCTCAAAACAAAGGATCGGAATGCGAATTCGCTGGAGCAACTTTTGGGGCAAACATGAAATTAGCGGAATTGAACAAACGAAATGCTGAAGCCGCAATCGACAATATGTTCATTCAATTGGAAGATATGGCTCCCTATATTTATGATTACGATTTAGAGGTAAGATCCCCGGACATAAATGCGGACGGAGATGTATCCATAGGTTTTCTTGTTAAAGTAAAAACAAATGAGAACACAAAAATATTCGGAGATCTTATCGTCAATACTATCAGAGCTCTGGATGTAAAAGAAGGAGATCCTCTGATGGGGTTAACGTTGTATAACTATAACTCCTTATATTTACAGAATTTAACTGTACCTGAATTTGTAAAAGAATACGGGCGCAGTCCTCAACGGGGATGTAATTTTCCGAATCCAAATTTAAGAAAGTCTTATATAAAACGCTCTTATATAGATGTTGACCAAGCCATAATGAGAATAGCCAAGCTTCATATTAACAGTATTTTTAATTTTGAGATACAGGATAATATTGGAAACGTTTACTACGCTTCTTCAGACCAACGCTTCCTATATGTAGCTATCGGAAGTGGAGAGAGTGTTAAGATCTATTATCAAGGATGGTTTATGCTTGACCCAGTCGATGGGGGATGGTGTCTTCCCTTTAATTCTCCGGCTGGCACAATTGTCAATAATGTATATGAAAAGAGTGTCATTCCAAAAGCGCAAATATCTCAAATCTCTAAATTTTCAATTTCGAGAAGACAAAAGTTTTTAACTGATTATAATTATTATAGATAGGTAAGATTTATGAATACTCTGTTATCAAGCCTCCCATTATATGATTCCCTTACCATGATGGTATCGGGATATTTGTGGATGCTGCTCTGGACTATCGGGATAAATCCTTATTTGGGTAGCCACAATATTTTTCTGTTTTGTATCGTATGCTATATAGTGGGATTGGTATACCATCGCATACTCGAACGTCTGTTACGCAGCCTTCGAAATATGAGGTGTATGCTTGAAAAAAGCCATCACGATATAAACAATGAATTTCCCGGAATACAGAATTTGCCGGCAACAAGAATCGCTTATTATAAGGCCTACTACCGTTTGATGCGAAACAACTGTTTGGGAAATATCCCCGTACTCGAAGCGCAGGCGGCTTTTATTCGTAATGTCATTCCGATATTGGCGATTTATCTGATTGTGCTGTGTTGTGGATGTCCGTCGCTGCGAGAGATGATAAATCAAACTTTCGGTTCGTGTTGCATCGTGTGCGCCGTGTTGTTTATTCTTATTGTAGCCTTGTGCTTCATTTGGTATGTCATTCAATCCAAGATACACAAATTGGTATGGGAAGGCGCATATTTTATTAAAGAAGTGATCGACGATGAGAAAAATAATATGGATTAACTTATTGCTTGTCGGAGTATTTTCTGTACAAGCCATTTTTGCACAAGGGTATAACGTAGAAAAAACGGCGCTGACCAATTTTCTCGTACGTATGTACAATAACGCTCCGTTTGAAGGGGTACGAGTTGTTGAAGATTACGAAACATATTACTTGTTGTCCGTGCTGACGCTTGACAAAACCAAATACTCCAATGAAAGTATAATGAATCGGGTTGCGTCCGTCAAGGCGATGTCGCAAGCCAGTCGATTTTTCAACGGGTCCAATATTACTTCGGAATTGATTATCCGTACCTCTGAAAAATCGGATGGATCCGGTGATACGGACGTAATTGAGAAGATAAAGGAACATTCTGTCGGCTATGTAAAGGCATTGGAGCAGTTGACGAATTTCCCGGATAAAACCGGCAGGCAAGTTTTTATTTTTTATAAAAAGATTGACGATAAAAAGTGAAAGAGGGGTAATTCCTCTTTCACTTTTTATTTAGCTTATAGCAGTGTAGTTATTTTATTGCGATAATGTTTATTTACATGTTTTGGAATAATTGTCCGGTTAAGCTAAATGATAACATCCGGCGAAGACATACAAACCACAATGAAATTATTTGCAAAAAAATGTTATATTTGCAGTACGAGTTCTTTTTCAAGATGAAATAGCGCGCAATGCAGCGCAGAAGATTAGTTAACAACTCGTTAACTTTATAAACGAAAAATCCTCACAACTCGCTGATTGGCGTATCGTAAGGATTTAATCGTCTGTTTTAGAGCGGAAAACGGTACAATCTTTTTTTTGGGGGGGGGCAATAGAGAATAAAATCAGCTTATAAATATTTGATACGACAAGCTATTTTGCCATTTCAAAGAATTTTATTATATTTGTATCGAATAAGGGTTATTTGACAAGACGGTTACGCAAAACAACGCATTTTGCGCAGTTTCCAAATCATTACCGTTGCACCTACGAAATCCTCTTAAAAATCTGTTTGTCAGATTGGTATTCCTTTCAACTGATTTATTAAAATAAGCGACAGCCCCACGCCCATATCCAATAAAATGGATACGACGGGGTTAAATGTCGGCTTAATCCTTTCTGCAATGAGTTTCCTACGTTCATTCCAAAGGAGTAAACTTACACTTTCCGTGTTTGTCAGTATGTTCCACAAAGATAGGAAAAAGCAGAGATAATCCAAATACTGACAAATTTTTAATTCTTAATTTTTCATTTTTAATTTAAATGTGTATCTTTGCGGTCCCTTTGGGGATTTAATTAACTAATTAAAAGCATTATGAACAATTACGAAACCGTTTTCATTGTCACGCCGGTTCTGTCCGATGCACAGGTGCAGGAAGTCGCTGACAAATTCCAGGGTGTCATCACCGAAAACGGCGGTCAGATCGTGAACAAGGAGTCGTGGGGCCTTCGCAAGCTCGCCTACCCTATTCAGAAGAAGACCACCGGTTTCTACTTCCTGGTAGAGTTCACGGGCGAAGGCTCGCTCGTCAACACGCTCGAAACGCAGTACCGCCGCGACGAGCGCGTGATCCGTTTCTTAACTTTCAAGCAGGACAAATACGCCGTGGAATATTCGGAGAAGCGTCGTGCAAAACTTTCTAACAAGCAGGAGGAGTAAACCATGGCACAGGACAACAAAGCACAGTCGGAAATCCGTTACCTGAATCCCGTATCGGTAGACGTCAAGAAGAAAAAGTACTGCCGTTTCAAGAAGCTCGGCATCAAGTACGTAGATTATAAGGACGGCGAGTTCCTCAAGAAGTTCCTCAACGAGCAGGGCAAGATTCTTCCGCGCCGCCTGACGGGTACTTCGCAGAAGTTCCAGAAGAAGGTCGCCCAGGCCGTGAAGCGTGCGCGCCACCTGGCCATCCTGCCCTTCGTAACCGATTGCATGAAATAATTAAAAGGAGGACAAGACCATGGAAGTAATTCTGATCAAAGATATCGAAAACCTGGGCTACGCCAACGACATCGTGAACGTGAAGCCCGGCTACGCCAACAACTACCTGATCCCCCAGGGCTACGCCAAGTCGGCTACCGCCGCCGCCAAGAAGGTCCTCGCCGAGAACCTCAAGCAGCGCGCCCACAAGGACGCCAAGATCCTGGCCGACGCACAGGCTCTGGCCGAGACCATCGCCAACCTGCCGCTGTCGCTGTCGGTGAAGGCCGAGGAGGGCAAACTCTTCGGTACGGTCACGGCAACGGACCTCGCCGAGGCGCTCGCTGCCAAGGGCATCACCGTAGACCGCAAGCAGATCAGCGTCGAGGCCGTCAAGACCGTCGGCGAGTTCGAGGCTACGGTCCGCCTGCACAAGGAGGTCAAGGCTACGATCAAGTTCTCGGTTTCCGCTGCCGAGTAACGCGAAAAGACATTTATACGAAAAGAGCCTCCCGATGCGGGAGGCTCTTTTTGGTTGACGACGTTCGTCAATGCGGCCCCGCAGCAGGCGGATCGGCCTGCCGCGGCTTCATCGCGTAGGACCGGAGCACCAGCCCCACCCCCACGAAAATCACCAGTGCGAAAATCACCGTATCGGCATGCAGCTTGTCCAGCCCCATCCCTACCGAAATGGCGATCGCCAGCACGGGCTGCAAATAGGTGTAGATGCTCGACACGGTGGGCTGTACCGTTTTGAGGGCATAGTTGAGCATCAGGTTGGGGATATAAGTCGGAACCGTCAGCACGAAAAGCGTCGGAAACAGGGCGTGACGGGCAATGGCCGCGAAATCGGTGTGAACGATCGGGCCGATACCTAACGGCAGGGCCATGACCGCCGCCGCGCAGTAGAGCCAGCGCAGCACGGTCGTAATGCGGTACTTGGCGATCAGCCGCTTGAACCACACCATATACACCGACGTGACGCAGGCGCATAGAAAGATCATCACGTTTCCCCAGAGATGCGAATGCGCGTGCGACGACGAGGCCCCGGCCAGCACCACCGCCACAGCTCCCGCCATGCCGAGCACGAGTCCCGTGATCTTGAGCCGGGTGAAACGGTCCATTCCCAGCAGCACGGAGAGCGCCAGCACCAGCAGCGGCACGATGGTGTCGATGATCGAACCGTCGATCGGCGAGGTCATCGACAAACCGTACATGATGAAGACCTTGCGCAATACGCCGATCAGCAGCGCGGCGCCGATCAGTTTGCGAATATCCGCCCGCTCGACCTTCTCGGCCTTCTGCCACAGCAGCGGCACGAGCGAAAAGAGCGCCGTGGCGACGAGCGACGCCGAGACCATCGCCATCGGATGCACGTAATGCGGCAGAACTATGTTGTAAAAAGGGTAATCCATCGCCCAGAGGACGTTGCACACCAACAGGGCCAGATGGGGTTTCAGTCTGTTCATTCGCTTCGTCGTTTACCCCGCAAAGACAAAAACAGTGCCCGAATCCCCGCGCGGCACGGCGCAAAAAAAGGGCTTCCTGCAAAGAAAGCCCCATATATAACGCAAATCGCCCGTTACCGCCGGTCCGGAATACGGAACGTCGCCGGGGAAGCACCCGGAATCACTTCGCCGCAGTAGTAAACCTTCCACGCGTCCCTGGCGTAACCCCACCCAAGCTCTTCAAACGACGACGACGATGCGCCCGGCACTTCGCGTCCCTGATAGACCACCTTCCAGGGGTCCTTGCCGTAACCGCCGCCCAGATATTCGAACGACGAAACCGAAACGCCTTCCACCTTTCGCCCCCGATAATATACCGACCAGCTGTCTTTCGCATAACCGCCGCCGAGCATCCCGTCCGGCGACTGCCCGGGCCGGAGCTGTTCCCCGCGGAAATAGGTGTTCCAGTTGTCCTTGCCGTAACCCCGTCCCTTATACTCGAACGACATGGCCGAGGCACCTTCCAGCTTCCGGCCTTCGTAAAACACCGTCCAATTATCCTTGCCGTACCCGCCTCCCAGATCGGCGAACGAGGATGCCGAAGCCCCCTCAACCTTCCAGCCGCGGTAATACACCGTCCAATTGTCCTTGCCGTAACCGCCGCCCAGATCGGCGAACGAGGATACCGAAGCCCCCTCGACCTTCCGGCCGCGGTAATATACCAACCAGCTGTCTTTGGTATATCTCCCGCGCCGATCTTCGTAACGCTCCCCATGACAATTCGCGTGAGGGTTCGCGCGGTGATCCCTGCGAGGAGACTGCACGGCGAAGGTTTCGGCGGCGCGGACATCCCCGCTCCGCAGCATGCCGCCCGGAAGGAGCGCCAGCGCGGACAACAGGCCTAAAATCAACTTTTTCATCATCTATCGGTTTGCTTCTTCAGTTCTGACTTGTAAATATACCGGGTTATTGCGCACGGTGCAAGAAATCCGCCGTAAATATTTCGGCGAACGCAAAAAAGGCCATTCGCCCCGCCCCGGAAACATCCGGCCTGCAAACCGGCCGCCGACTGGCCGACCGATCCGACCACTGACCACTGACCACTGACCACTGACCGACCGGACTTCCGCCCCCGATTCCCCGCTTCCCTGTTTCCCTGTTTCCCTGTCCGGTTCCCCGGTTCCGGCCCTGACCTCGTCCTTGAAAAGATTCCGGAGCCGCAAACTGTCCGTCCCGCAGGCAGACCGCCCCGCAGACAATCCCGCAGACAGTCCCGCAGACAGACCATCCCATAAACAAACCGCCCCGCAAACAGCCACCGCCGCGCGCCGCCGTCCCGGCACAAAAAAAAGACGCCCGCACAGTTTCCTGTGCGGGCATCCGGTTATCGGATACGGAGGGGCATCTTCCCCCCGTCCTCTTTTCAGCGGAGATTACTCTTCGTCCTCTTTCTTGGCGGCAGCCTTCTTGGCCGACTTGGCCTCGGCAGCCTCCATGGCGCTCTTCAGAGCGGCCAGTCCGGCGATGTCGCCGAGCGTCGTCTTCTCGACCGAAGCGTTGATCTTCTTCACGGTCGACTTCGTAGCGTCGGCAGCAGCGCGCTTCTCGGCCTTCTCGGCAGCGATTTCGGCACGCTTCGCCTCCTCGTACGTACGCAGGTGCGAAAGGGTGATGCGCTTGGTGGCCTTCGAAAACTCCAGGATCTTGAAGTTGAGCTTGTCGCCCGTCTTCGGGGTCGTGCCGTCCTCTTTGACGAGCTGACGCGCGGGGCAGAAGCCCTCGATGTTCTCGCCCAGGGCAACCACTGCGCCCTTGTCGGTCATCTCGGTGATCGTACCCTCGTGGATGCTATCCACCGAGTACTGGTTCTCGAACTCATTCCAGGGATTCTCCTCCAGCTGCTTGTGTCCCAGCGACAGACGGCGGTTTTCCTTGTCGATCTCCAGCACCACGACCTCGATGTCGGCGCCTACCGACGTGAATTCGCCGGGATGCTTCACCTTCTTGGTCCAGCTCAGGTCCGAAATGTGGATCAGACCGTCGATGCCCTCCTCGATCTCGACGAATACGCCGAAGTTCGTGAAGTTACGCACCTTGGCCGTGGTCTTCGTGCCGACGGGATACTTGACTTCGATATTCTCCCAGGGATCGGGCGTGAGCTGCTTGATGCCGAGCGACATCTTGCGCTCCTCGCGGTCGAGGGTCAGGATAACGGCCTCGACTTCGTCGCCGACCTTCATAAACTCCTGTGCCGAACGCAGGTGCTGGCTCCACGACATTTCCGAAACATGGATCAGACCCTCCACACCGGGAGCGATCTCGACGAACGCGCCGTAGTCGGCCATAACAACCACGCGGCCCTTCACCTTGTCTCCGACCTTGAGCGTCTGATCGAGCGCCTCCCACGGATGCGGGGTGAGCTGCTTCAGACCCAGGGCGATGCGCTTCTTGGCCTCGTCGAAGTCGAGGATCACGACGTTGATCTTCTGATCGAGCGCCACGATCTCCTCGGGGTGGTTTACGCGGCCCCACGAGAGGTCGGTGATGTGGATCAGGCCGTCCACGCCGCCCAGGTCGACGAATACGCCGTAGGAGGTGATGTTCTTGACGGTTCCCTCGAGGATCTGGCCCTTCTCCAGCTTGGACATGATAACCTGCTTCTGGGCTTCGAGTTCGGCCTCGATGAGCGCCTTGTGCGACACGACCACGTTGCGGAACTCCTGATTGATCTTCACGACCTTGAACTCCATGGTCTTGTCCACGTATACGTCGTAGTCGCGAATGGGTTTCACGTCGATCTGCGATCCGGGCAGGAACGCCTCGATGCCGAACACGTCGACGATCATACCGCCCTTCGTGCGGCACTTGATGTAACCCTTGATGATTTCGTCCTTCTCCAGCGCTTCGTTGACACGGTCCCACGACTTGAGCTGCCGGGCTTTCTTGTGCGAAAGGGCCAGCTGGCCGTTCTTGTCCTCGGCCGACTCCACGTAGACTTCGATCTTGTCGCCTACCTTCAGGTCGGGGTTGTAGCGGAACTCCGATACGGGGATGATACCCTCGCTCTTATAGCCGACATTGACGATAACCTCGCGCTTGTTGACGCCCGTTACGGTTCCCTCAACCACTTCGCCGACGTTGACGTTCGAAAGCGTCTTGTCGTAAGCCTCGGTGATCTGGGCTTTGTCCTGGTCGTACACGCCCAGGTCGTTTTCAAAGGCGTTCCAGTCGAAATTCTCGTTTGCAACTACATTCTTTACTTCTTCCATTGTGGAAATTTTTGCGATACAATCGCTCGTTAATTGGTTAATATTAAAAGTTATAGCCCTCGCCTACGGCATCATTGCACGCGCGCGAGGGCTACAAAGGTAATTCTTATAATTCAGAATTCAAAATCCGGAATTCAGAATTATTCAGTTTACAGACAAAACCCGGCTCTGCAAAATCCCAAATTGTGAATTATGAATTCCGAATTATTTTCTGCCGCGGCCTGTTGTCCGGAGTCAGCGGACCGTCATCCTGCAACTCTTCGAGCAGCACGCCCGCGACCGCCGTTCCCGTGAGTTTCCCGTCGGTGTAGTTCAGGTCCTTGTAATTCCTGTAAACATAGTCGCTGACCGCAACTTCGTACACCTTGCCTTCGCGCAACTTCGGGAAACGCACGTCGAGGGCGTTGTCCGCGGCGTCGGTCACGATGACGTAGGGCGTCGTCGAGATCAGGTCGATCCGGTGCGCCTCCTTGCGGTTCTCCTCGTCGTTGTACTTCGAGAGGATCATCCGGCGCATGTCGGCCGGAGTCATCCGCATCGTGGCGATCTCGGTTCCGAACGGCTCCAGGTCGTACACCTTCGCCGCACCGACCCCGCCCGCCGGAATCGAGTCGAGGCGCACGCCGCCGATGTGGTAAAACCCGACGTCGGCATCGGCTTCGTCGGCCACCGACGCGGCCATCCAGTTGGCGAGGCCCCACTTGTCGGCCGGTCCGGCGAACGCTCCGACGGGCTTGTTCAGCTCGGGATCGGCATAGTAGCGGTCCACCTCGGCCTGATACGACGCATCGGGCGCATAACCGTCCAGCGGCACGAGGCGCGATTCGATGCCTTCGATCTTCCTGCCGCGGAACCGGACCGCCGTAACGCCCACGTTCTTAAGATATTTCCCGGTCTGTGTCAGGAGCGTGCCGTTCACCAGCGAATCGACCTTCACATGGGTATGTCCGCCGATCACCACGTCGAACCGGGTCTCCTTTCCGAGCAGCTCCACGTCGCGGTCGTCGCCCATGTGCGACACGAGCACCAGCAGATCGACCTTCGGACGCAATTCGGCAGCATACTTCATCGCCATCGCCTGCGGATCGGGAAACTCCAGTCCCTCGAAGCTCGACGCATTGCCCGCAGGATGCCCCGGGCCTTCGTAGTTGGTCACCACGCCGACGAAACCGATGCGGATGCCGTCCTTGTCCAGAACGACATAGGGCGGCAGCTGCGGAAAGGTGCAGGTGTCGCTCGTCACGTTGGCGCACACCACCTCGAACGCCATGCTGTCGATCATGCGGCCCAGAAACGCCTGCCCGTGGTCGAACTCATGGTTGCCCAGCGTCGCCACGTCGTAGCCGAGCCGGTTCATCAGCGCGATCATCGGCATGCCGGGCGTCGCGGCCATGTCCACATAGGCGTTTCCGGTCCAGCGGTCTCCGGCATCGACCAGCACCACCAGCTGCGCGGTGTCACGACAGTTCTCCACGGCCGCAGCCAATCGCGGAAAATTCTGAATCTTGGCGTGCATGTCGTTCGTCGAGAGCAGCACGAGCGTCCGTTCACGGGGCGCGCAGGCCGCAGCCGCAGCCGCAAGGAGAATCAGGCCCGTCCGGAACATTCCTTTCATATTCGTCGGCATTGTTTTTCTTTATGGATGAAGATTTGCCAAAAGTACAAATAATTCCTATCTTTACGAATCGAACATTGTAAAAACTTTTCCATGAACGATACGATCAAAGTCATCTGCGAAAACGGCTTCGGCGAACTGGAGGTCCCGATGGGAACCCCACTGCTGGAGGTCGCCGAACGCCTCACGCCCGGCCTTCACCCCTTCCTCGCAGCCTTCGTCAACAACCGCATCAAGGAGTTGAGTTACAAAATATATGCCCCGGTGACGATCCGTTTCGTCGACATCACCTCCTTCGCCGGCATCCGCGTCTACCAGCGCACCGCGTGGTTCCTGCTGCAAAAGGCCGTCAAGGACCTCTACCCGGGGCAGACGCTCCACATCCGCCACTCGATGGGCCAGAGCGGGTTCTACTGCGAGATCGACGGCATCGACGAGTTCACCCCCGACGAGGCGGCGCAGCTCCGCGACCGCATGCGGGAACTCTCCGTGCGCAACCTGCCCATCACGCGCCAGCGCATGCTCACCACCGAGGTCCGCGCCCGCTACGCCGAGGAGGGTTTCACGGACAAGATCGCGCTTCTGGACACCCGTCCGCGGCTTTACAGCCAGCTCTACACGCTCGACGACACGGCGGGTTACTTCTACGGCTCGCTGGCCCCCTCGACGGGCTATGTCACGCTGTTCGACATCGAACCCTACTACAACGGCTTCTACCTCGCCCTTCCGCTGCGCACGTCGCCCGACACGCTTCACCGCAACGTACATCAGGAGAAGATGTTCGGCATCTTCCAGGAGTACCAGTCGTGGGTCCGGATCATGGGCGTTCCCACCGTCGGCGACGTCAATTCGAAGGTGCTCGCGGGCGACGGCGGCGGCCTGATCAAACTCGCCGAAGCGTTCCACGAGCGCAAGTTCGCTTGGGTGGCCGACACCATCTACGACGCCCACCTTTCGCGCGGCGCCCGCATGGTGCTGATCTCCGGCCCCTCCAGCAGCGGCAAGACCACCTCGGCCAAACGGCTGGGCATCCAGCTGGGCGTGCTGGGACTGAACCCCGTGCTGATCTCGCTCGACGACTACTTCGTCGACCGCGAGAAGACCCCGCGCGACGCCGACGGCAACTACGACTACGAGGCGCTCGAAGCCATCGACCTGGAGCTTTTCAACGACCATCTGGCGCGCCTGATCCGGGGCGAGAGCGTCGACATCCCGCGCTACGACTTCATCACGGGACGCCGCACGTGGCACAACGCGCCGCTGACGCTCGACGAACGCTCGATCCTCATCATCGAGGGCATCCACGGGCTGAACCCGCGCCTCACGCCCTCGATCCCCGACGCGCAGAAGTTCCGCATCTACATCTCGTGCTTCACGTCGGTGGCGATGGACAACCTCTCGCGCATCGCCACCACCGACAACCGCCTGCTGCGGCGCCTGACGCGCGACTACCGCCAGCGCGGCGCCGACGCGCTCTCGACGCTTTCGCGCTGGGCCTCGGTGCGCCGGGGCGAGGAGAAACACATCTTCCCCTATCAGGAGAACGCCGACATCATGCTCAACTCGTCGCTGTTCTACGAGATTTCGGTGCTGCGGCCCTTCGCCGAGAAGATCCTCCGCGAGGTCCCCGACACGGTTCCGGAGTACGACGAGGCGCGGCGCATGCTCAAGTTCCTCGACAACTTCATCCCCATCGCGCCCGACGAGATCCCACCCACGTCGATCCTGCGCGAATTCATCGGCGGCAGCAGTTTTCAATATTAGGCGCGGAAAATTTTGTGCGTCCGTTTCTTTTATTTTACCTTTGTGTGTTCGTGCAACGGCACAACTGTACGAACCGTGCGGAGCGTACGCCATCTCCCTCCCCGAGGGAGGGCCGGGATGGGATCAGAATTGCAAACGCCGCCACAGGCGGCGAGAACGGCTTGCCGGGATGAAAGACAAATGTGAAAAGTACATACAGACAACATAAAATATCGTTCAATGTTCGATAAGTTTTCCGAACGCCATATCGGCGTCAGCAACGAAAAAGACCTGAAGGCCATGCTCGATGTGATCGGCGTGAAATCCGTCGATGAACTCATCTCGCAGGTGATCCCCCAATCCATCCGGCTCCGCAAACCGCTCGCGCTGCCCGCCGAGGGGATGAGCGAATACGAATTCGCGGCGCACATCCGCGAGCTTGCCGACCGCAACCAGCCCTACCGCTCGTTCATCGGCATGGGCTACTACCCCTCGGCCGTCCCGGCCGTCGTGACGCGCAACGTCTTCGAGAACCCCGCCTGGTACACCTCCTACACGCCCTATCAGGCCGAGATTTCGCAGGGACGCCTCGAAGCGCTGCTGAACTTCCAGACGGCCGTGATTTCGCTCACGGGCATGGAGATCGGCAACTGCTCGCTGCTCGACGAGGGCACGGCCGCCGCGGAGGCGATGGCGATGATGTTTTCATTACGTTCGCGGGATGCCGTCCGGGAAGGTCGGAATCAACTCTTCGTCGACCGCAACATCTTCCCGCAGACGCTCGACGTGCTGCTCACGCGCAGCGAGCCGTTCGGCATCGAACTGATCGTCGACGAATACGACGAATACGAATTCACGGGCCGGGAGTTCGGCGCCATCGTGCAGTACCCGGCCGCCGACGGCCGGGTGCGCGACTACTCGGACTTCACGGCTGCGGCGCACGCCAAGGGCGCGCTCGTAACGGTCGCCGCCGACCTGCTGTCGCTGGCGCTCCTGAAAGCCCCGGGCGAGTGGGGCGCCGACATCGCCGTGGGTTCGGCGCAGCGCCTCGGCACGCCGATGGGCTTCGGCGGTCCCGCCGCGGGTTACATGACCACGCGCGAGGCGTTCAAGCGCAACATGCCGGGCCGCATCATCGGCGTCTCGGTCGACCGGCTGGGCAACAAGGCGCTGCGCATGGCCTTGCAGATGCGCGAACAGCACATCAAGCGCGAGCGCGCCACCTCGAACATCTGCACCGCCTCGGCCCTGATGGCCTCGATGACGGGCTTCTACTGCGTCTACAACGGTCCCGAAGGGCTGCGCCGCGCGGCGGAAACCGCCCACCTGGCCGCCGCAACCGTCGCCCGCGCGCTGGAGGCGATGGACTACCGCCTCGCGTCGAAGGAGTTCTTCGACACGCTCGAAGTGGAGGCCGAGGCAGCCGTCGTGCAGTCGCTGGCGCTCGAACAGGGCATCAACTTCTACTATCCCTCCGAAGGGCGCGTGCGCATGTCGTTCGACGAGGTGACCACCGCGGCGGAGATCGAGACCGTCGTGAGCATCTTCGCCGCAGCCAAAGGCAAGAAAGCCAAGGCGGTAAAGGCCGTCACCGAAAGCTGCGTCCCAACTGCCCTGCGCCGCCAATCGCCCTATTTGCAGGAACCCGTATTCAACGCCTACCGCTCGGAGAGCGCCCTGATGCGCTACATCAAGAAGCTGGAATTGAGGGATATTTCGCTGGCCAATTCAATGATCTCTTTAGGTTCGTGCACCATGAAGCTCAACGCCGCGGCGCTCATGCAGCCGCTCTCGCTGGCCGGCTTCCAGAACATGCACCCCTTCGCCCCGGCCGACCAGGCCAAGGGCTATATGGACCTGATCGCCGGGCTGGAACAGGACCTGGCGACGATCACCGGCTTCGCGGCCTGCTCGTTGCAGCCCAATTCGGGCGCGGCGGGCGAATACACGGGGCTGATGGTCATCCGCGCCTACCACCAGAGCCGCGGACAGGGCTACCGCAACGTGGTGCTGATCCCCGCGTCGGCCCACGGCACGAACCCCGCCTCGGCGGCCATGGCCGGCATGAAGATCGTGACGGTGGCGTGCGACGAGCGCGGCAACATCGACGTGGCGGACCTCGAAGCCAAGGCCAAAGAGCACTCGTCGGAACTGTGCGGCCTGATGGTCACCTACCCCTCGACGCACGGCGTCTTCGAGAGCCGCATCCGCGAGATTGTCGACGCCGTCCACGACGCCGGCGGGCAGGTCTACATGGACGGCGCGAACATGAACGCGCAGGTGGGACTGACGAACCCCGGCTACATCGGGGCCGATGTCTGCCACCTCAACCTCCACAAGACCTTCGCCATGCCCCACGGCGGCGGCGGCCCGGGCGTAGGCCCGATCTGCGTCGCCGAGCACCTGCGGGCGTTCCTGCCGTCGCACCCGGTCGTCGCCACGGGCGGCGACGAGGGCATCACGGCCGTCGCGTCGGCCCCGTGGGGTTCGGCGCTGCTCTTCCCGATCACCTACGGCTATATCAAAATGCTGGGGGCCGAGGGACTTCGCAGAGCCACCGAGATGGCCATCGTCAACGCCAACTACATGTCGGCGGCGCTGGCCGCGGAGTACCGCACCTACTACTCGGGCGAGACGGGCCGCGTGGGCCACGAGATGATCCTCGACCTCACCTCCTTCAAGAAGGACTACAACATTGACTGCGGCGACATCGCCCACCGCCTGATGGACTACGGATTCCACGCCCCGACGCTCTCGTTCCCCGTGCACGAGACGCTGATGGTCGAGCCGACCGAATCGGAACCCAAGGAGGAGATGGACCGCTTCATCGAGGCGCTGATAAGCATCAAGCGCGAATGCGAGGCGGCCGCCGGCCAGGCGGACAACGTGGTGGCGAACGCGCCCCACACGGCCCGGGAACTGGCCGGAGCGTGGGAACACCCCTACTCGCGCGACGAGGCGGCGTTCCCGCTGGCGTGGATCGGCGAGGCGAAGTTCTTCCCCTACGTCTCGAAGATCGACAACGGCTACGGCGACAGAAACCTCTGCTGCCGCAACTGCGAGTAACGGCGGCAACCCGGAAGAAAACGGCGGCAATGCGGAATTGCCGCCGTTTTACGGATTGCGGCACAATTATTTCCTGCGATTATTTGGCAACTTGCCCCGAAGTGCGTACCTTTGATGGCTTAAGAAGCCATTTTTCTAAAAATGGTGGCGGAAAATCGCTTTTGAGCCGTGAATGCCGGGCAACGTCCCTGAAAAACGACGATAAAAACAACTAAACTTTATAACAATCGTATGAAAGTAGAACAAAACAAAATGGTCGGCGTAGACTACAAGCTCACCGTCGACGGACAGATCGCGGATCAGTCGCGTCCGGGCCAGCCGCTCGAATTCATCTTCGGAACGGGCATGCTGCTCCCCAAATTCGAGGAGGCGATCCTGGGCAAGGAGATCGGCGAATCGGTTTCGTTCACGCTCGAGGCCAAGGACGGCTACGGCGAAGTGATCGCCGACGCCATCGTCGACCTGCCGAAAGACATATTCATGGTCGACGGCAAGCTCGCCGAGGACATCCTCTTCGAGGGCAGCCAGGTTCCGATGAGCGACGCCCAGGGCAACCGCATGATGGGCATCGTCAAGGAGGTCGGCGAATCGACCGTGAAGATGGACTTCAACCACCCGATGGCGGGCAAGACGCTCAACTTCGACGTGGAGGTGGTTTCGGTGCGCGACGTGACGCCCGAGGACCTGCAAGGCGGATGTTCGTGCGGCGAGTGCGGCGGTGACTGCGGCGAAGGCTGCGGAGACCACGACGGCCATTGCAATTGCCATTAGCGGACGCAGGCGTAAGAGGCCTGTTTTCGGGGCGGCCGCAAGCCGGAACGCTTTCGGAGAGAGGCTGCGCCTTCGGGCGAACAGATACCATCCAACGAAAAAGCCGGGCCTTCGGGTCCGGTTTTTTAGCGGATTTTCGTAACTTGCGCCGTCGTCCGACAAGTCGGACGACGTTAAAAATCCGATTCCCGCCACGTGTTTACCCTCCGTCAATACCTGCTGGCTCTTCTCGACTCCCGCGGCCTGACGCGCACGCTGGGTGAAATCGACGTGTGCCGCGACGAACAGGGCCGCCCCTGCTTCAGCGCCGGCAACTCCGCCGCCGTATTCCGCATCCGCCTCGGCGGACGCATCCGCTCGCTGCGCTGTTACCTGCGCCCGATGCGCCACCTGAAGGAGATCTACGGCCAGCGGCTTCTCGAAAAGGAGCTTTACCTGCACACCTCGCCCGAAACCGGCGTCTGGGTCGATACGGTCCTCGGCGACTGGATCGAAGGCTCCACCCTGCACGAAACCGTGGCGCAGGCCGCCGCCCTCCGGGACCGCGAGAGTCTGCAAATCCTCGTCCGGCTGTTCGACCGGCTGGCCCTCGCGCTGGTCACGGACGACCGCGCCCACGGCGACCTGAAACCCGAGAATATCATCGTCGGCGACGACGGCACGCTCTGCCCGATCGACTTCGACGCCTCGTACCTGCCCGCCTTCGCCGGGGAGATCAGCCCCGAACTGGGCACGGCGGCCTACCAGCACCCGGCCCGCACGGCGGCCGACTTCGACGAACGGATCGACGACTACCCCGCGGCGCTGATCTCGACGGCGCTGCACGCGCTGGCCGAGGACCCTACGCTCTGGGACCGTTACGGAAGCTCCGACGGATTGCTGTACACGCCCCAGCGGATCGCCTCCGACCCGGCCTACCGGGAGACGCTCGCGCTGTTCGAAAAACGCGGCATGGCCGTTCAGTACCGCATCGCGCAACTGCTCACGGCACCCACCCTGCGGCTCTTCGGACTTGCGGAGCTGCTCGCCGAAGCGGTCCGGGAGAAACCCGCCGCCCGGAGCGGGACGGAGGCCGAAACGCCCGAACTCTTCGTCGAAAACGGACGCTGGGGCTACCGCACGGCGGAGCGGGTCGTCGTCGCGCCGCTCTACGACAACGGGTTCGACTTCACCGAGGGGCTGGCCGCCGTTCAGCTCGGCGGCACGTGGCACTACATCGACACGGCGGGCCGCACGCGCCTAAGCTGCCCGGGCTGTGCGGCGGTGAAGCCGTTCCGCGGCGGAAAGGCGCAGGTCGTGCGCAACGGCGAACGGCAGGAGATCGCACATCCGCTGAAAACGCCCCGATACCAGTGAGGCAGGGCAGCGGAAAGAGCGGGATCAAAAATCGCTTTCGGGCAAAATCCGCCCCCGCAGGCACGCCGCTGCGGCCCGCGCAAACCCGCCCCGGAACGGTCCCGGCCGGAAGAAAAGACGAGTTCCCCAAAAGGGTTCATGCAATTTAAATGCAATTTGTTATATTTGCATCTAAATAACTCCACAATCAATGACTCCATTCAGAAAATTAACCTCCGCGGAGACCGCCGCACTCGAAGCACTCGGCAATTCGGCCGAAGATTGGTCGAAGGTGCTGGTCTCGGAGGATTTCAAACCCTTTCAGCTGTTGCAAAGCCACCTGGAAGGAGATGTAGAAATAGCCGCGGAGGCCCGCATCGTCCGCTCGCGCGTGGCGAACTACCGCATCGGAACCGGCTCGCTCGTAGAAGGCGTCACAGCCCTCGAATGCCGCCGCCGCTCGGCCTTCGGCAACGGCGTCGGCGTGGCCACGATGAACGAATGCGGCGGCCGCACGGTGAAGATATTCGACCGTCTGTCGGCACAGGTCGCCTACGTCATGGCCGTTTACCGCCACCGCCCGCAGACCATCGCCGCACTCGAAAAAATGGTCGACGCCTACGCCGAGGAACGCTCGTCGGAGATCGGCGAGGTGGGAAGCGACTGCCGCATCGTCGGGGCGCGCTTCATCCGCGAGGTCCGCATCGGCAACGGAGTCGAAATCGACGGCGCCTCGATCCTCGAAAACGCGACGCTCTGCGACGGCGCGCGCGTCGGCGTGGACGTCAAGGCCTACGACCTGATCGCCGCCGAAGGGTCGGTCATCGACAACGGCTCGATCGTCGAACGCTGCTTCGTCGGCGAAAGCTGCCGGCTGGACAAGGGTTTCACAGCCGCAGAGTCGCTGTTCTTCGCCAACTCGCACTGCGAAAACGGCGAGGCCGCCTCGATCTTCGCAGGTCCCTACACCGTCTCGCACCACAAATCGTCGCTGCTGATCGCCGGCATGTTCTCGTTCTTCAACGCCGGCAGCGGCTCGAACCAGAGCAACCACCTCTTCAAGAGCGGCGCCGTGCACCAGTCGGTGCACCTGCGCGGCTGCAAGTTCGCCAGCAGCGCCTACATCATGTCGCCCGCGCTCGAGGGCGCCTTCACGATGGTCATGGGACACCACTCCTACCACCACGACACCTCGGCCTTCCCCTACTCCTATCTGATCGAGAAGGAAGGGCGCACGCACCTCATGCCGGGCGCCAACCTCACCAGTTTCGGCGCCGTGCGCGACATCGAGAAGTGGCCCGCCCGCGACCGCCGCTCGGTCAAACGCGACGTGATCAGTTTCGACGAATACAATCCCTACATCACGGGCGCCATGCTCCAGGCCGTGGACATCCTCCATTCGCTCCAGGAGCAGGACCCCGACGCCCCGGTGTTCACCCACAACAAGACCTTGATCCGCTCGGCGGCCCTGCAACGGGGGCTCAAGCTCTACAACAAGGCCATCGTGGCGGCGTTGGGCGCAATGCTCTCCAGAGGAGGGTCGGACCCGCGCTACGACGGCGACGGGCAGTGGCTCGACCTGGGCGGGCAGTACATCACGCGCCGCGAGACCGAGGCGATCCTCGCAGCCGTGGACCGCGGCGAACTGACCACGACCGAGGCCGTGGACAACCGCTTCCGGGTCTTCGCCGTCCACTACGACGACTACGCCCACAGCTGGGCCAAACAGGTTTACGCCGCCCTGCTCGGGCACACGCCGACCGTCGACGAGATCGACGAGGCCATCTCCGCGGGGCACAACGCCCACGCCTCGATGCGCCGCACGACCGACGCCGACCGCGACCGCGACTGTTCGCTCGACATGGCCGTCAGCTACGGTCTCGACTGCACGAGCGAAGAGGAGCGCCGCGAAGACTACTACTCGGTCCGCGGCCTGAAATAGAAGAACATACGACGCAACATGTATACACAGAGCATCACACGCACCCATCGCACCGCCATCATCCTCGCGATCGACGGCTCGGGTTCGATGGCCGAAAAAATCCGGTTCCGCAACCGGCAGATGACCAAGGCCGAAGCCGTGGCGACCATCACGAACGGCATGCTGTTCGAACTGATCGAACGCGCCCGCCGCAGCGACGGCGTGAGGGACTACTACGACATCGCCGTGATCGGATACTCGGGCGACGACGAGGTCTACTCCCTGCTGCCGGGCGGCAGGGAACTGATCTCCGTGGCGGAGCTGGCGGCCGGGGAGCCTCCGATAAAGACCGAAGTCATCGAATACCGGCTGCCCGACGGCAGCATCTCCCTGCGCGAAATTCCCTACCCGGCATGGGTGGAGCCAGAAGCCGCCGGGCAGACTCCGATGTGCGAGGCCCTGCGCCGCGTGCGCGACATCGCCGCGGCATGGTGCGCCGACCCGGCCCATGCCGAAAGTTTCCCGCCGATGGTCTTCAACATCACCGACGGCGAGGCCACCGACTGCGACGACGCCGAACTGCGCGCCGTGGCCGGACAGATCAAATCGCTCCGCACGGCCGACGGCAACGTGCTGCTGGTCAACATCCACATCGCCGCGGGCGACACCCCGCACACGGTGTTCTTCCCCTCGGCCGAAGAGGCCTCGTACCCCAACCGCTATGCGGAGGTGCTCTACGACTGCTCCAGCCCCATGCCCGAGGTCTTCAACGAGGCGATCCGCGAAGCCAAAGGCCCCGGCGCCCTGCCGCCGTTCCGCGGCATGAGTTTCAACGCCTCGGCCGAAGAGCTGATCACCATGCTCAACATCGGTTCCATCAGCGTAAAAACCGAATAGCCATGACACCGACGCTGCAACTCTTCACCCGGGCGCTGCTGACGCCCGACCTCTCGTTCAAAACGCTCGCCGACGCCCGTGCGGCGACCGGGGCGGACGGACTGCCGCGGCTGATGCGCACGACGCGCTTCGCCGAGGCCGAGATCACGTGGCGCGGCCGGCAATGGCTGCTCTCGATGCCGCTCTCGCCCGCTGCGCTGGCCTCCGTGGAACGCACGGCGTCGCAGCTCGGACGCCTCAACACCGACCATCTCGCGGAATACCGCATCCTGCGGGACGAACTGCGGTGGACAGACCCGGCAGGCCGCGAACGCCGTTTCGACCTGGCGCTACAACACCTTCCCGCGGGCAAACCGTTCGCCGAAGCGCTCCACACGGAACCCGCGGAGCGGCTGCTCGCGGCGCTCGACACCCTCGAAACGGCCCTGCGGAAGCTGAACTTCTCGCACAACAACCTCCGGGCCGGAAACCTGCGCTGGTCGGGCGGGCGGTTCGTGCCGCTGCGCTACCACGACGCGCATTTCGGCCCTTCGGGAGACGGCGCGGCCTTCGAAAGCCTGCGCGAACAGGTCCGCCGGACGGCCGATCCGATGTGCGTCGGCGACACGGAGGCCGTCTACACCCCGCACCGCCGCCTGACGGGCCACCGCTGGACGAGCCACGTCTTCGAAGGACTGGTCTGCGTCGAGGACGACGAGGGATTCGGGTTCGTGGACACGGAGAACAACCCCGTAATCCGGCCGCAGTACACCTGGGCCGGGGATTTCCGCGAAGGACGCGCCGAGGTCGAGACCCCATCGGGGATGGGGCTGATCGACCGCCAGGGACGCTACGTCATCCCGCCCGAATACGAGATCGTCGACTACGCGCCGGCCGAAAGCGTCGTCCGGGTGCGGAAAGACGGCCGCTGGGCGGAATTCGACTACCTGGGACGACGCCTGACGGAATTTGGAACGAATAATGATTGAAACATGCAAACAACAACCGATACCATGGAAGAACAAGTAAGAGTCCTGATCATCGGCAGCGGCCCCGCAGGGTACACCGCCGCCATCTACGCCTCGCGCGCCAACCTCAAGCCGGTGCTTTACGAAGGCATCGAACCGGGCGGACAGCTGACGACGACCACCGACGTCGAGAATTTCCCGGGACATCCCGACAGCGTGAGCGGTCCCGACCTGATGGGGCTGATGCGCAGGCAGGCCGAGCGGTTCGGCGCCGACATCCGCACGGGCAACGTCACGCGCGCCGACCTCTCGTCGCGTCCGTTCCACGTCGTGATCGACGGCGAGAAGGAGATCAAGGCCGAAACGCTGATCATCGCCACGGGAGCCACGGCCAAATACCTCGGTCTCCCGTCCGAGACCAAATTCCGCGGGCAGGGCGTCAGCGCCTGCGCCACGTGCGACGGATTTTTCTACCGCAAAAAGGACGTGGCCGTGGTGGGCGGCGGCGACACGGCCTGCGAGGAGGCCACCTACCTCGCATCGCTCTGCCGCAAGGTCTACCTGATCGTGCGCAAACCCCACCTGCGCGCCTCGAAGGCGATGCAGCAGCGGGTGTTCAACACGCCGAACATCGAAGTGCTGTTCGAGCACAACACCGCCGAGGTGCTGGGCGACGACTCGGGCGTAACGGGCGCGCTGCTGCGCAGGAACGACGGCTCGGAGCGGAAGATCGACATAGCGGGATTCTTCCTGGCGATCGGCCATCACCCCAACACGGAACTTTTCGCCGAACAGCTGGCGCTCGACGCCGAAGGCTACATCAAGGTCGAGCCGGGAACGTCGAAGACCTCGGTCGAAGGCGTCTTCGCCGCCGGCGACGTGAAGGACCCCCACTACCGCCAGGCCATCACGGCGGCTGCGTCGGGATGTGTCGCCGCCCTGGACTGCGAACGGTTTCTGCTGCAATAAGGCAAAAGACAGACCATGAAGAAGCTCCTTTTACTGCTGGCGGCGGCATGCTGCATCGCCTCGTGCGCCGAAATCCGCACCACTTATATCGGCAAAGCCTATCCGACAACCGGAACCGCGCCGGAACTTTATTTCGACTGGAAGGACGTTCCCTCGGACTACGAAACGATGGGCAGCATCAAGGCGACACCCTTCGGCAAAACGCTGGAGGAGGCGCAGGCCCTCATCGAACAGATTGGCCGGGAGAAAGGAGCCGACGCCATCGTCTTCGAAGGCGTCGTGAGCGAAACCTCCGCCCCGACCTACACGACGACCGAAAAGATCGAGAAAAACGACGACGGCAGCAAAACCCGAACCGCCACCACATCCCAGAGCGTTTTCACGACCAACCGGCTTCTGGCGACATTCATAAAGTATAAAACACAGACGAATTGAGTTTCTCGGTCACCATACTGGGCTCGTCCTCCGCAAAGCCGACCGTCGCCCGCCACCCTTCGGCGCAGGCGGTCAACGTCCACGAACAGTATTACCTCGTGGATGCGGGCGAAGGCGTGCAGCAACAGCTGGTCCGCTACGGCGTCAATCCGCTGAAAATCCGGGCCGTATTCATCTCGCACCTCCACGGAGACCATGTTTTCGGGCTGTTCCCGCTCATCTCGACGCTGGCGTTGTACGGACGCAAAACCCCGCTCCGGGTCTTCGCCCCGGCGCCCTTCGGCGAGATCCTGGCCTGCCACCTCCGGTACTTCGACACGGAGCTGCCCTACACCGTCGCGTGGACCGAGGTCGACACGACCAAGCACGCCCTGCTGCTGGAAAACCGTACCCTCGAGGTGTGGAGCGTCCCGCTGCGCCACCGCGTGCCGTGCGCCGGGTTTCTGTTCCGCGAGAAGGAGCCGCCGCTGAACGTCGAGAAATTCAAGATCGCCAAATACGGGCTTTCGATCGCGCAGATCACCGCCGCCAAGCGCGGCGAGGAGATACGGCTGGCCACGGGCGAGGTGATTCCCAATGCCGAGTTGACCTACCGCCCCTATGCGCCGCGCTCGTACGCCTACCTCTCGGACACGAACTACTCGGCCAAGGCCGCGGGACTGTGCCGGGGAGTCGATCTGATGTACCACGAAGCGACCTATGCCGCCGCCGAACAGCGGAGCGCCCGCGACCGCGGGCACTCGACCACGACGGACGCAGCGAAAGCCGCCCTGAAAGCGGGCGCCCGGCGGCTCGTGATCGGCCACTATTCGTCGCGCTACAAGGACGAAACGCCGCTGGTCGAGGAGGCGCGGACGCTCTTTGCCGAGAGTTACCCGGCGACCGAAGGAACCACCTACACCATCGAAAAACAACGATGACAAAAGCCGACATACAACTCGTCCGCGCGCTGGCCGACAAACGCGGCCGCACGGAGCACGGACTTTTCGTCGCCGAGGGGGAGAAACTCATCGGCGAACTGCGCGCATCGCACCTCTCCGTACGCAGGATATTCTCGCTGGAAGGGGTTTTCAACGGGCCCGAGGTCGAGACCGTCGCCCCGCGCGACATGGAGCGGCTCTCGCTGCTCAAAACCCCGAGCAACTCGCTGGCGCTGGTCGAAATCCCCCGCTGCGACCTGAAGCCGGAGCGGCTGCGGGGACGGCTGACGCTGGCGCTCGACGACGTGCAGAACCCCGGAAACCTGGGCACGATCATCCGGCTGGCCGACTGGTTCGGCATCACGGACATCGTCTGCTCCGAAGCCTCGGCCGACTGTTTCAACCCCAAGGTCGTACAAGCCACGATGGGGGCGATCCTCCGCGTACGGGTCCACTACACCGACCTCGCGGCGCTGCTTTCGAAGGCCGCCGCGCTGGGACTTCCGGTCTGCGGAACCTTTCTGGAAGGAGCGAACATCTACGAAACCGAACTGAAGCCGGCGGGCATCGTCGTGATGGGCAACGAAGGGCGCGGAATCACCGACGCCGTGGCCCGCACCGTCACGCAGAAACTCTTCATCCCGCCCTGGCCGGCCGACCGCCGGGGTTCGGAATCGCTCAACGTCGCCATGGCCACGGGCATCGTCTGTGGTGAATTTCGCCGCCAGGCGAGCGCAAAAGCCGGAAAATAAAGTCCGAAGGACTAAAACGCATCAGGCCCCGCCGGAAATTCATTTCCCAGGCGGGGTCCGTTGCGTTTTAAACCGGCTCCGGTTTTTCCGGCTTTTGCCGAGCCGCCCAGGAAATCACGGAGCGCGGTTATCCCGAGCGAAGACGAGGGATGCGACGTAATTCCGGCGGCAGGAGGGACCGCCCGGGAAATCACGGAGCGCGGTTATCCCGAGCGAAGGCGAGGGTGCATGACAGAATCCCTGCGACCTACGGTCGCAGGGGCCGGGCGGAGCCGGCATCCCGCAGCTATTCCGAATCGTGCGAAAGAGCCGCCGCAAGCCCGGCGGCGCAGGCCGCAGGCAGCGCATTCCGGATGCGTCCGACCAGTTCCTGCGCCTCGGCACACTCCACGGGCGAAAACAGCCGCGCTTCGGCGATCTGCCGGACGGCCCGGTCGAGCGCTGCGACGGTCTTTCCCAATTCGTATATCTGCGCCCCGGAGGCCGAGGCGAAGTCGATTTTACCCAACAGCACCGACGCATGGCGCGCATGACGTTCGAAATTGACCAGCACCGGGAAATCCCGCCGCAGGTCGTAAGGGGCCACCCAGAACGTTTCGAACATCAGACGGAATACGATATCTACAAGTTCAGCATTGCATTTCAACATTTTCCGCTCACATCTTCTCATTTCTCCAAACTTGCTTGGTCCGGAAAAAAAGCGCGGGCAGACTTGCTGCTCCACCGTCGAGGTATTGGACGACCCGTAACGTAGAATGCGGCAAATGCCCACGCTGGAAAACAGCGAGAGCATCAACCCTTATTCCTTATGTTACACAAAAGTGTCCAATTTTCGGCGGTAAGAAAAAAAGCCGATGCGCTTTTTATCCCAAAAAATGTCAGCAATCCTCACAGACTGCTGTAACAAAGATAGTGAAAAATTGCACTTCCGGCGCAAAGCGGGGTAAAAATTCATTTTAATCGAATCCGAGGCATTGTGTATTCTGAATATTTTATAACTTTGTAAGTTGAAATAAAATTGATTATGCCGGAAAACAAATTCAAAATAGGCATCACGCAGGGCGACACGAACGGCATCGGCTGGGAAATCATTCTCAAGGCGCTCGCCGACCCGCGGATGACGGAGCTTTTCACACCCGTCGTCTATGGCTCGCCCAAAGCCGCGGCCTATTACCGAAATACCGTCGCGGAGATCGAAGCCTTCTCCTTCAACCCCGTGGCGTCGGCCGCCGAGGCGCGCCGCGGAAAGGCGAACCTCGTGGCATGCGGGGAGACGGCCGACATCGCGCCGGGCAAGCCGACCCCCGAAGCCGGACGCGCGGCCGTAGAGGCGCTGTGCGCGGCCATGCGCGACCTGAAGGCGGGACACCTCGACGCGCTCGTGACCGCACCCTTCGACAAGGAGACCGTGCAGGCGGACGACTTCCGCTACACGGGGCATACCGAATACCTGGCCGCCGAACTCGAAGGCGAAGCCATGATGATCCTGTGCAGCGACGTGCTGCGCGTGGGGCTGGTCACCAAGCACATCCCCGTCTCGGAGATCGCCCGCAACATCACCAAAGAGCGGATCGTGCGCGACCTCGGCACGCTGCGCCGTGCGCTCATAGAGGACTTCGGCATCGTCGAGCCGCGCATCGCCGTCATGGCGCTCAACCCCCACGCCGGCGACGGCGGACTGCTGGGACGCGAGGAGCAGGAGATCATCCGCCCGGCCATTGTCGAGGCGTTTTCGAAAGGCGTGCTGGCCTTCGGGCCTTTTGCCGCCGACGGGCTTTTCGCCGGGGGCGGATACGCCAAGTACGACGGCATCCTGGCCATGTACCACGACCAGGGGCTGGCGCCCTTCAAGAGCCTGTCGCCCGACGGGGTGAACTTCACGGCGGGGCTTTCGGCCGTGCGCACCTCGCCCGACCACGGCACGGCCTTCGACATCGCCGGGAAGGACAAGGCCGACCCGCAGTCGATGCGCAATGCGATCTATGCGGCCATCGACATCGCGGAGCACCGCCGCGCATGGGCCGAATGGACGCGCAATCCGCTGCAACGCGCCGAACGCGACCGCGGCGGCCGCGACGTCTCGGTCAAGGACCTGCCGCAGACCGAAAAGGAGGATTGACAAAGACCCGAACAAAAACACCGGGCAACCCGGAGGCGTATTCCGTCTCGTAATTGTGGAAGCGCCGAAGGCCCCGAAAACTTAATTTATACAACAAAATGATCAAAATCACTTTTCCCGACGGCTCCGTACGTGAATATGCCAAAGGGACTACTGCGTATCAGATCGCAGAGAGCATCAGCCCTCGTTTAGCTGCTGACTCGCTCGCGGCCGCGGTAAACGGCGCGACGGTGGACATGACGCGCCCGATCGAAGAGGACGCTTCGGTCAAATTCTACAAATGGGACGACGAAGAGGGCAAGCACGCCTTCTGGCACACCTCGTCGCACCTGCTGGCCGAGGCGCTCGAAGCCCTCTATCCGGGCATCAAGTTCGGCATCGGCCCGGCCATCGAAAACGGCTTCTACTACGACGTCGATTCCCCGACGCCCATCACCGAGGCCGACCTGCCGACGATCGAAAACAAGATGGTGGAGCTGTCCCGCAACAAGGAAGCGCTCCTCCGCCGCGAAGTCCCCAAGGCCGAAGCGCTGAAGACCTTCACCGAGAAGGGCGACCAGTACAAGGTCGAACTGATCACGGACCTCGAAGACGGCACCATCTCCTTCTATACCAACGGTGCGTTCACGGACCTCTGCCGCGGCCCGCACATTCCCAACACGGGATATATCAAGGCCCTGAAACTTACGTCCGTGGCCGGAGCCTACTGGCGCGGCAACGAGAAGAACAAGATGCTGACGCGTATCTACGGCATCTCGTTCCCCAAGAAATCAATGCTCGACGAGTACCTCGCGATGATGGAGGAGGCCAAGAAACGCGACCACCGCAAGTTGGGCAAGGACCTCGAACTGTTCACTTTTTCGCAGCGCGTGGGCCAGGGCCTGCCGCTGTGGCTGCCCAAGGGAGCTGCGCTGCGCGACCGGCTGGAGCAGTTCCTGCGGGGCGTGCAGAAGGAGTACGGCTACCAGCAGGTGATCACGCCGCACATCGGCAACAAGGAGCTTTATGTCACCTCGGGCCACTACGCCAAATACGGCAAGGACTCGTTCCAGCCGATCCACACCCCGATCGAGGGCGAGGAGTACCTGCTCAAGCCGATGAACTGCCCGCACCACTGCGAGATCTACCGCTCGAAACCCCGTTCGTACAAGGAGCTGCCCGTGCGTCTGGCGGAGTTCGGAACGGTCTACCGCTACGAACAGTCGGGCGAGCTGCACGGACTGACGCGCGTGCGCGGATTCACGCAGGACGACGCCCACCTGTTCGTTCGTCCGGATCAGCTTCTGGAAGAGTTCGAACGCGTGATCGACATCGTGCTCTATATCTTCAAGACGCTGAAGTTCGACAACTACACCGCCCAGATTTCGCTGCGCGACCCGAACAACAAGGAGAAATACATCGGTTCGGACGAGAACTGGGAGAAGGCCGAGTCGGCCATCATGCAGGCCGCCAAGGAGAAAGGCCTCACGACGGTCGTGGAGCTGGGCGAAGCGGCCTTCTACGGTCCGAAGCTCGACTTCATGGTCAAGGACGCCATCGGCCGCAAGTGGCAGCTGGGAACGATCCAGGTGGACTACAACCTCCCGGAGCGTTTCGACCTCACGTACAAGGGCGCTGACGACCGTCTCCACCGCCCGATTATGATTCACCGCGCGCCGTTCGGCTCAATGGAGCGTTTCGTGGCAGTATTGTTGGAGCATACGGGCGGCAAGTTCCCGCTGTGGCTCTCGCCCCAGCAGGTCGTGGTGCTCCCCATTTCGGAGAAGTTCAACGACTATGCCCAGAAAGTGTCGGAGTTCCTCAACCGCAGCGACGTGCGCACCGAGGTCGACGACCGCAACGAGAAAATCGGCCGCAAGATCCGCGACAACGAGCTCAAACGCATCCCTTATCTGCTGATCGTCGGCGAGAAGGAAGAGGCCGAAGGGCTGGTTTCCGTCCGTGCGCAGGGCGAAGGCGACAAGGGACAGATGTCCCTGGAGGCGTTCCGCGACTTCATCGCCGGACTGGTCAAAGAGGAGATCGAGGCCAACAAGCTCGAAAAGAAATAAGCAAGGAATAACCGGGGCTTTCCGACAAAGTCCCCTCCGAGGAGGGGATTCAGGAGAGGGTAAAATTTACAAACGCGGCGCAGCCGCGAGGATTACCACTCTCGGAAGCCCGAAAGCAAGGAACAAAATTTAATTAACCATTTTAATACTTAACGATTATCGCAGCACCGAAACCATTCCCGCCGAGGCCGTTTACCCCCGGGAATAACAGACCAAGACCGGCAACAGGCAACAATCCCCGCTTCGGACGCAGGCCGCCCGAAAAGGAGAATCCCCACCGCATCAACGAACAGATCACGGTTCCCGAGGTGCGTCTGGTGGGGGACAACATTCCCCAGCCGCAGGTGATGTCGATCCGCGACGCACTGCGTCTGGCGGACGAGATGGAACTCGACCTGATCGAGATCTCGCCCAAGGCCGAGCCGCCCGTATGCCGCATCGCCGATTATCAGAAGTTCCTCTACCAGCAGAAAAAGAAGGCCAAGGAACTGAAGGCGAACCAGACGAAAGTCGTCGTGAAGGAGATCCGCTTCGGCCCGCAGACCGACGACCACGACTACAACTTCAAGCTCAAGCACGCGCAGAACTTCCTCAAGGAGGGGGCCAAGGTCAAGGCCTACGTCTTCTTCCGCGGACGTTCGATCGTCTTCAAGGAGCAGGGCGAAATCCTGCTGCTGCGCTTTGCCACGGACCTCGAAGAGTTCGCCAAGGTGGAGATGATGCCGAAGCTCGACGGCAAGAAGATGAACATGATGCTTGCGCCGAAAGTGAAAAAGTAACAAATGACAAGCGGCCGCAGGCCACGTAATACCCGTGAAAACAACGACGGCGGAACGGAGATATCCGGGCCGCAGGTTGTTGTTTTCGCATTTACAGGAATGGGCCGCCCGGATCATGTCGTTCTGCTCCGGCGCCCAGCTCCTCTATCTCCTGGAACATATCCCGCAAGATAACTTTATGAGCGTTTTGGATAACCGAATATCGAAAACTATTCCCGATCTTTATCCGATAAATGATTAAACTGAAAAAAATGATGAAGAAATGGTTATTATCCGGATGTCTGCTGACTTTGATGGCCTGCGGACAAGTGCCGCAGGAGCGGATCGATTCACTGAAGGAGATCATCGCCGATTATGAAGAGAACGGCGCAGGAGCCGAAATGCCGGAAGAATTCCGTGCATTGCAGGAATCGTTTGCCGAGGTGGAGAGATCGGTGGAAGCCGAAAAAGAAAAAATGTTCAGCAGCTACTCCGCAGTCGAACAGAAGATGGCACAGATCGAAAAACAGTTGGACGACATGGCGTTTACCATCAACGCGCGGAGTGACCGATTTCAGAAGGTGTATAAAAAATTTGCGAGGGAGGTCAGCCTGGGGCTCCTCATGTACGCAAGCCTGCCCAAAGACAAAGCCCGGAGCCTGCCCAAAGAGATGAAGGACGATTTGCAGCGCGCCCTGCAGCCTGCACTCCTGCTGAGAGAACTCATGAAAGCCGAAACCTATGCGCAAAAACATGAGATACTGGATCCGCACGTCGAAAAAATGGAGAAATTGAACCAAACGATGAAGCCCTGGCTTTCGGAGCAGAAATACGACGAGATCCTGAAAAAAGTCGAAGCCCAGCTGAAAAAGACAAATCTCAGCGACGACAGCCAGATCGGGTTCGGGGCGTTTTAAACATCCCGGCCTTTATCCCGCACGGAATCGGACGCAATCCGGTCTTGAACCCGTCCGACTTTTGCGTGTCTTTTGCATCCACAAAAGCGTGAAAAACTGAATACAAGAAATGTTTCGTAAATGAAGGAACTTATCAACTTTTTGACAGATTGGGGCGATATAAGTGTTGGAGTGGTTTTTGTTCTGATACCATTTTCGGCTTTTGTGGCACTTTTTCATCATGTTATTTTAGGCGGAATATACGGTTGGGACTATAAACCTAAATGGCTTCTCTTTGTTCTGGAACCAACTCTTGTATGCTTCTTAGGGGTTATTAAACCGGGCTTTGGCTTGTGTGCGTTGGTGCTTCTTTTTGTACTTACTTTTGTGTTGGCTATTGTCGGCCTTATCATAATGCCTTTGGTGAGGAGATTAAGAAAAGTCAAAGCTGAATACCGGAAAACCGGAAAAAAAGTTTCCGTCTTCACTGCGGGCAAAGTAACGGGAACTTATATATCGGGGATTATTGGAATGCTCGTTATTATGTTTATTATGGAAGTCTCGTTGCCGCTAATATTTTTGGTGGTATTTATTATCCTTCCTCTTTTCGCGCTGAAAAATCCCGGGGGTGACCGTCATTTTATGCGTTTACAGGCAATATTGCCCACCTCTCCTATACGTTCTGTGGCTATGGGGCTTGCCGAAGTGGAAGGAATAGTTGTTCCCGGAGGAAAACTCATTGCTCCTATCGGTGACACGGAGTGTATTGCATACGAATACGAAATAGAAGATATAGACCACGACAGCGAAGGACGAACTTCGTATACCACCGTTCACAGCGAGAATAAATGCAACGCATTCTCCATACAGGACGAAACGGGCATATTGGACGTTACACCCGAAAAGCTGAATCTTTTGTGTCTGCCCATAAACAAGCGGTATCAAAAAGAAGGAAAGCGATACACGCAGCGGTTGTTGTTGCCCGGCGATAAAGTACTGCTTATAGGAATGGCAGATACACGAGGAGGCAAAACGGTTTTCCGGTACGAAGAAACGAAGAAGGTATATACGCTCATGCCTTCACAAACACTCAACAAATACAACAGGGCAAAGCCGCTTATCAATAGTCTGATCTGTTATACCTCCGTTTTGGGTATTATCGCTTCACTGATACTGCTTTGTCACATCGAATACAGTGACGGAGAGTTGCAAATAAACCTGCCTTTCGGCAACAAGGGTATTTCATCCGGTCAGTATGGATATATACTCCCTTCCAATCAAGAAAAAACAATCATCTTTAAGCATCAGTGAATATGGGAATTATTATTGCCTTCGTTATTTTGGGAGTTATCATTGTCGGCATTGTCTCCGGAGGCGTTGCCATTTACAACCGGTTGGTTATGCTGAAGTACAATGTAGATAAAAATTTTGCCAATATCGATGTAATATTAAAGCAGCGTGTAGATGAAATACCCAACCTTATTGCTGTGGTAAAAAAGACACAGGGATACGAAGAATCGCTGTTAAATCAGCTTACAGAGCTACGAACCGCTTTTCTTTCCTCTCGCTCTACCGATGAAAAAGTACAACTGGCTAATGAAGTCGGCAAACTGCTAAATTCCTTTTTCGCCGTTTCGGAAAACTATCCCGAGCTGAAAGCTGTGGAGAGTTTCCGCACCCTCCAACTTCGGGTGTCGGATTTGGAAGATATGCTTTCCGACCGCCGCGAACTCTACAATGAAAGCGTGAATATGTATAATATCGGTATTCACGAAATGCCCGCCTTGTTGTTTGCCCGTCCAATGGGTTATACTGACAAACCGTTGTTGCACATATCTGAAGAGGAGAAAAAATAACACAGAATTCGA
>ENA-UPSY01000525-UPSY01000525.1-human-gut-metagenome-genome-assembly--contig:-NODE-525-length-45982-cov-14.844440_pt1 | contig 45982 bp, 33 predicted proteins | sample MGYA00250044_ERZ773365 | MGnify/ENA primary metagenome ERZ773365 (study PRJEB29103, sample SAMN06111932) | human gut metagenome | biome: human gut; feature: ankylosing spondylitis patient; material... | reverse complement strand
TATCGTTCCCACATAGGTAAAGGGAACATAGTGCAGCGACGTATCCGGCAAAGAAACCGCACCATCTGAGTTTCCGCCGTTTGCCGTTCCGGGAATATTCATCGCCGAAAGGTCAAAGTAATAGGTGTCGCCGGGTTTGAGGGAAAACTGTTCTGATAAAGCAAACTGCGCCGTGAGCTTGGTAACGTCCGCCGGAACGTTGTCGCCGGGGGCGTAGAGCTTACCGTCGCTGCCAAGCCACATGAAGTAGCTGCCTGTATTTCCGTCCGGGCGGTTCAAACCGCCGGACGCAGGCGCGGTAAACTCGCTGCCGTTTTTCACGATGATTTGAATAGCCTCGGAGCTATTACCCAGCGTGCCGCCGCTAAGGTCAAGGGTAACGACCTTCAGTCCGTCAGGACCCAGTGTGTCAGCGTTCAGGACTTCAAGGACGGGGCGGAAACCGACGTCCGGGCTGGAGTACGCAGCATTGATGCTGACCCAGATGCGGGCCGAATTGTACCCGCGAATCGCACGGTACGACGCGCCGCCAGAAAAAGCATCCTGTCCCCACGAATACATTCCATTCCAGTTTTGGATATATCCGCTGTCCTTATTCAGCATCGTGTCCCATTCGTTGCTTTGGGGCACGCCGCGTTCGGAATTGCCCGAACCTGTATAGTTACTTCCCACAGACGGTGCGCGCAGGGTATAGTCCACGCCGCCGGCGACATAGTCCTTGCCGAAAATCAGACTCGCAGTATCTAAGTTATTCCAGTTTACCTTATGCGTTACGGCATAGTCCGCCACAAACAGGCTGTGAGCGTATTTGTTCTGCTGTGCATACTCATTGGTGGTTGCCGTCTCCGATGTGAGCTTGTAGGCGTTCACCGTACCCACATAGGTGAAAGGCACATAGTGCAGGGTGCTGTCCGGCAGATCGCCGTTTCCCGTGCCGGGAATATTCATCGCTGATAGGTCAAAGTAATAGGTGCCGCCGGGGGTGAGGGAAAACTGCTCTTCCACCTGCTTTTCCACCGTCAGCGCAATGTCTGTGAAATTGCTTGCGTAGTCGGTTTTATAATCGCCGTTGTACTGCTCGCTGAAAACTTTTAAGGTATAGTTGCCGGGTGCAATATCAGACGGGATTTTGATTTCAACCGTTCCGCTTTCGGCAGTAGGCTGTGCTACTCTGCCATAATACTGTGCGCCGTTGTTATCCGCAATGATGGCGGAGATATATTCATTTGCCCCTGTGGTCGCTCCGCTGTAATTCAGCGTAATGGTATCGTTGGGGTCGGCGCTGACAGCTTTTTCCGTTACAGCAAAATTGCGGCTGCTATCTAAAAGTGTCAATTTCCACTCGTTTCCGCTGTATTCGGGGACTTCGGTCAATCCTCCGTCAGGCTTTCCGCCCACAGCGGCGGATGTGAAAAGGACAGAGTTCAGATTTAAGTTAAAAGCGGGACGAACAGTCAGATGATTATTTTGCTTGCGGATAGAGATCCCAGAGTATTGGACAGAACCATCACTACTCACGATGGCGACATAAAAAGTCTTGGAGCCAGGGGAGCGCAGCCACCAACTGCTTTCCACCCAATTCGGATGCGCAGGATCCAAGGCACGCAGATCGTTGTTTACCGCAATAGCCTCTTTTGTGGAAAGCGGCCAGAATACAGCGTTATCCACCTGCCCTCCCGCTACACAGTCGGTATTTTCTCCGTTGTAACTTCCGCTTGTAAGCGCCCGTTTCTTTACGGCAGCATTTTCTTCTGTCGTCAGCTTTGCTGCAAGCGCATCTATCGCGGTTTTCAAATTACTCGGTGCGTAATCGTTGTATAATATGATATCGGCAAATGGTATAACTCCCATAGCGCCTGCCGCAAGCAGGGTAATATCCCCTTGTGCGCTTGTAACACCGCTTCCGTCATAACCGATAACTCGCCATGCAGCGAGATTATTATCATGGTTTTGTCCGAAATACACAGTCGGTGCGATCTCTGTGTTTACATTTTTACTTAGTGCATCTGTGCCAAGCTGTATCGCAGCAGAGCCCTCTGCCCCAACCTCCTCGGCAAACACGCTTATCGGCGTAAGACAGAGCGTCATGCATAAAGTTAGCAGGATACTAAGTATTCGTTTTTTCATATTCTGTTACCTCCGTTTTGCAATCTCAAACTATACTTTTTTCTTTTTCAGTACAATGTATAAGATTAAGCCGAGGTTGCCAAGCAGCGCAACTCCTGCAACAGAGCCTATTGCAACCAAAGCAGGTGAAGATGCGGGTTCGGATATGTTTCCTTCGGATATGTTTCCGAAGCCTGCGGGAACGGCTACATCTGCCACCGCTTTCACACCGGTGTCTTTCTCACCAATCCACCAGTTGCCGTTTTCACCGATAAATGGGGTAAGACCGTCCTTGCCGTCCGCACCGACAACTTTACCAAGATTGACTACCTTGCCGTCGGTATAGGTGATAACAAGCTCGCCGTCTGCGTTGATCTCCGCTTTGGCTATTCCGATGCCGTCCTTACCGTCTTTGCCGTCAGAGCCGTTTGTTCCGTTTGTTCCATTTGTTCCATTTGTTCCGTCCTTGCCGTTCTGTCCCGATGCACCTTTCTCTCCGGTGTCGCCTTTTTTGCCTTGTTGTCCGGCTTTACCGGTATCGCCCTTTTCGCCTTGTCGTCCGGCTTCACCGGTATCGCCCTTTTCGCCCTGTTGTCCGGTTTCACCGGTATCGCCCTTTTCGCCGGTGGCTTTCAAACCGAGGGATACCCATGTCTGTCCGTCATCATAGGAGATATACCAGAAGTTATCATCACCTATTTTTAGCTTTGGCGTTACACCGTCTTTTCCGTCCTGACCGGGTGTACCTGTTTCTCCCTTGTCGCCTTGTTGTCCGGTTTCACCGGTATCACCCTTCTCTCCGGTGGCTTTCACACCGAGGGATACCCATGTCTGTCCGTCGTCATAGGAGATATACCAGAAGTTATCATCACCTATTTTTAGCTTAGGCGTTACACCGTCTTTTCCGTCCTGACCGGGTGTACCTGTTTCGCCCTTGTCGCCCTTGTCGCCCTTGTCGCCTTTGTCACCTTTGTCGCCCTTTTCGCCTTGTTGTCCGGTTTCACCGGTATCACCCTTCTCTCCGGTGGCTTTCACACCGAGGGATACCCATGTCTGTCCGTCGTCATAGGAGATATACCAGAAGTTATCATCACCTATTTTTAGCTTAGGCGTTGCACCGTCTTTTCCGTCCTGACCGGGCGCACCTGTTTCTCCCTTGTCACCCTTGTCGCCTTTGTCACCTTTATCGCCTTTATCGCCCGTCAGCTCCGACAAGGCAATCAAATTATTCCAGACAGAATCATCACTGTACTTCCACTGTATAAATCCATTATATACATTCAGTTCAATTTGCTTTCCATCTGCGCCGTCATTTCCCTTCAACTCGGAAAGTGATACAAGAACACGGTAAGCGTCGTCACTTTCGCCCACATATCGCCACTGGATACTGCTGCCGTCACTGCGTAATTCTATTTCTCTGCCGTCCGATCCCGTAAAGGTTGAGAAGGTTTTGGTATTGGATAATGCCGATACCGTTCCGTTATTGCCGACAGAGGAAACCGCAAAGGTGTAGGTGGTATCCTCTTCCAGAGTATCGTATGTATATTCAAAGGTCGTGTCTGACAGAGGAGCATCAGTCACACGCACAAAATCGCCGTCATCCATACGCATCCAGATATGATACCCTGTATAGGGGCGTCTGCTGTCTGCAGTCGGTGCCTTCCAGGTGATTTTTGCACTTTGATTGTCTGTTACGGATACGCCTGTAAGTGTAGGTATGGGCGGTGCGGCACGAAGATTGGTCAGCACATATCCGAACACAGGAATCTTCTGATCTCCTGCCGTCCATGTGCGCATACCGAAATCCCAGGTAAAGCCGTATTGGCTCGAAACATCGTAGCCGATTCCGTAGGAGGCAAGGAGCGAACGGCGGTCGATGTTGTTTACCGTACCGCTGGCGCCGCTGCTTTCCGTCGTGGTGTAGACCGTACCTGTTGCTTTGCTGTAGCTCAAATCGATTACAAAACCCATATTGAATGCGTCTACGCCCCATGTGCTTTTCATCGAAGCGGAGAAGCCGTGAGCCATCTCAACTCCCTCGGCATGCTCAGATGTGGTAGTCCAGTCGTTCGTGATACTGCTTGCACCGAAGCCAAGCTCATATTTTTGCTTACTCAGCGACTCAAATTTCGAAACATAGTCGGCGGTAGTAGCGGTATTCGACCAATAGGCGAACGGGTCGCCCTCGGCGTTTTCCGGCAGTACATGGCTGTTCAGTATCGGCAAAGCCTTTGCCTTTCCCGCTGCAATGTCTTTCTTGTAGGTTCCGTTGTACAGTACCGCAAACTCATCGTAATACTCCCGGTCGAGCATGGTGTAAACCGGTTGCCCGGGGATCATCAGGGCAATGGTATTTCGCTCGCTGAGGTCAAAATCGCCCTTTTGCGGGTCATAAAGCGAGTAATAATAGGTTGTTGCCGGCACGCGGTACAACACCACGGAATCGTTGCCGCCGGCATTGAAGGAGGCACTGTATTCCTTTGAAAGGGTATCCTCTGTGCTCTTGGTAAAGTCCATGGTATATCCGAGCGTCGCCTCGTATCTCCATACCTTCAGATCTCCTTGTGCGACGATGGACGCACCGAAGGAGGTATTCTGCGATGACGATTTCGTGTCCGAATAGCCTGAGGAGAAGGTGTAGGTGGTTGAGCCGTCGGAGAAATCAAGATCATAGTCACCGAGCTCCGAGAAATACGGAGCCGCCTGGAGCACCGCCTGCACCTGTGCATCGGAATATCCGTAGCCCTTGCCCTCATAGCGAGCAAACAGACCGTCCTTGTTCACGTCAGCCGCAAGCAGTATGCAGTTATACGGCATATCCCATGCAAGGTCGGCATCGTGGCACAGTTTGGAAAACTCATCCTTCTCGGCTGTCGCTGTATACTTGCCGGCGACCGACAGCGTGCCGCTGCCGAAATCCTCGCCGTAGAAAACATCGGTGAACAGGTCGAATTTACGCGCCGAACCGCTTCCCTTTTGCCTTTCGGCGGCAAGCGCGATCACCTGCTCGCGGCCTTCCGTGTTGTGGTCAAAATTGCCTGCGATGACATCCTGATACCACCACCATCTCGCGCTTGAATTCTTTTCGCGCGCGGTGTCGCGCAGAAGATTAAGCGCGCCGTTCTGCTGCACCTCATACAGTCCGCCTGCGATCCATACCTGCTCCGGCGTACCTCTGCCGTTGATCGCAACGCTTGTCATAGCGGGCTTCGGCTTCACGCCTAGATCATTTGTTCCGTTTGCGGTATAACCGCTCATGGTGGTTTTCTGCACATTCGTTATTGACTTGTTCTGACCGTAATAAACGGCAAAGCCCATGTTTTCGTTGTCGGTTTTCTTGTCCCAGATAAAGCCCTTCTTCTTTTCTTCCCTGACTTCACGGAAATATCCGGCAATTATGATTTCCTGCCAGCCGTCGCCGTTGATGTCTCCCGCGGCAAGGTTTCCGTAGCGGATATGATCGTAGTAACGGCTGCCGTCCGCTTTTTCATCCTCGCGGTTCAGGGTCATCAGGGACTTTTGATCCACTCTTTTGAGGTTTCCATTTTCGGCTTTGTATACCGAGAGTTTTGAAACAGCCTTACGGAAGGAATCGCCGGAAATCTCCTTGTCCCTGCCGTCGATCTTATCCGGCTCGGCAATGCCTGCGTACACGATAAGCTCATCGCAGCCGTCACGGTCAATATCCGCCGAGACAAGCGACTTCGTGATCTGGTCGCGCTCATACAGAGTCGTGTTCCAGCCGTCGAAATAGGCATTGCCGCTGCCCTTGGATTTGACAAACGATTTTCTTGAAAGTCCCTGCTCGCCGGCAATTCCCGTGCCGGCGATTCCCCATAAATCATCATTGCCGACGTAGGTGATAACGGCGGTCATCTTTCCGTCACCATCATAGTCGCCCGCCGTGACATTGAAATAGTGGCGGAATTCCTGGTATTCCAGCTCGCCGTAACCGGGTTTCTTGCACGCCCACATCGGAGCGTCGGCAATTTTCTGAAGCTCGGAGCGCTTGTTGTTTACAAGGTTTTGTACCCAGTAGCAGATCTTCGCAGTGTTCTTGGAATTATCCATATCGCAAAGACCGACAAAGATAGCATGATCGTTTCTGCCCGTGCCGAGTGGGTCGTAAGCTGTTCCAACAGCAAATGCAACATTATCGACAGCAGAAACCCGATGGGCACTCGGTGTACATTCGGCAATGTTGATACCGAAATTCCACTTACTGTATACCTTGGTATGATCCTGCGCCGCCTGCCCCTCTGCGTTGCGATAGCTGTAAATGATCGGCTCATACCATGGGGTGATGGCAAAGGGCTGACCCTTTTTTGTGCCGTACGGGTTGCTTTCATCCTCTGCCCATCCGACCGGTGGGGTTGTGTCGGGTGTGAGCAGTGTGCCGTATGCACTCGAGTCGGATGCCGATACTCCCAGAGTGGCATAGCTCATAATAGGTAAAGCAGCACACATCACCATACATAGGGTGAGCAGGGTACAGAGTATTCGTTTTTTCATTTTCCGTTTCCTCCCTTCAAATATTGTGAACGGTATTTATCTGCAAACAGAGCGACACCCTGTTTTAAGACCTCCATTTGGGTTTTTAAATAATATTCATCCTCAAACATAGCATAGTGTACACAGGCACGAACAAATATAAAAATCAACGGTGTAATCACCGTGTACGGAATACCGATTTTCGGCTCCAACCGCTTGGCATATTCGGTATAGCGCTCATTCACTCCCTCAAAGAATTTCTTGCCGTGCTCAATATATTTCGGATGAGTATAGACCTGATACATCAGCCGATATTTTTTGCCGTGCTTCTTTGCGGTCCAATACGGAACCTCTCTCACAAATCGGACAACATCATTCGGGTCGGTGGGCGCCATTTCCATGAAATCATCCTCAACCTTTTCCATACAGTATGCAGTTGATTCAATAATCAGTTCATCCACACTATTGAAATAGGAATACAGATTTCCCGTTGTACACCCACACGCTGCCGCCAAAGCCTTGATACCCGTACCGGTCAGCCCGTTTTCAGCATAACATTCAAAGCATTTTTCCATCATTTCCCGCTTACGCTCGTTGTGTTGTTCCTCTGTTGTTCTCATAATGTTCGCTTCCTTTTGATAACTAATCAATTAATTAACTATAGTATAACACAGGACTACGGTAATTTCAACAATTTATTAAAAAAATTTTGCAAAATATTAAAATTTTATCGTATCTGTCGCAAACTTTACGGCTATAGCCGTAACCTTTTCCGAACTTTCTTCCACACGGACTTTACCATTGTGCAATGTGACGATTTCCCACACCAAAGAAAGTCCCAAGCCTACGCCACCGTATTCCCTGCTTCGAGATTTATCCACACGAAAGAAGGGCTGAAAAATACTTTCTCTGTATTGTTCGGGGATGCCGTAGCCGGTAACCGCAACCGTAATAACAAGCTGATTGTCTTTGTGCGTTACGGTAATATTCACTGTACCGTCAAAACGGTTGTAGCGTATAGCGTTTTCGGTCAGATTATATAACAAACGGTAAATCAACGTGTCACTGCCTGTCATAACAGCGTCGCCCGTGCTTTCAAGTGCAATATTGTTCTTCTCTGCAAGGGGCGCAAGGTCAGTGAAAATTTCTTCTACCATAGGTCCTATCTCTATGCGGTCGGCACACGATACTGTACGAAGCTTACTCATTTCCAACAAGGTTTTTGTCATTTGCTTCATTCGTTCGGTCTGCTCACATAACAATCGGAGAAACTCAGCCGTTTCCGGCGAACTGTCGTTGAGCTGTGAATCCCTCATCAAGACGGTCAAGCATCAGATTGAATGACTTGACAAATTGTCTCATTTCAGGCAAAACCTCTTCGGTTATCTTCATATCCGTCAAATTGTTAGGCTGAACCTTCTCAACCCGAGCTGTAAAAGTACGCAGAGGCTTCAGCGCATGCCCGCTTAAAAAATACGCAAGCACACCGCCTAACAATGTTGCCGCCGCCGTAATATACCAATTGGTAGCGATAAAGGATTCCTGTACTCCGTTAATTACAATAGTCAATTCACGATCAAGCTTTTCGTGTTCGGGATCGAAAAATTCGGGTTCTCCTTTGTCCGTATCTCCGTAACCTGTAACATAAGAACCTATGGAATCCATGTAACGGCTGCCGGAATAGCCGATAAGAACATTCATAAAAATGCAGGTAGCTCCGATAAGAAGTGCAGTCATCAAAGTTATGCGCCATTGCAAGGATAGCTTTTTCATTCTTTTTCTTCCTCCATAACATATCCTTCACCAATGCGATTGCGAATCGGGTCATAGCCGAGCGCCGCACGCAGTTTCTTTCGTAATGCAGAAATATGTACTCTTATTGAATTGCTGAAATTGACAAAATTGATGTGATTGCTTTTTAGTTCATAATAGCAAAAGTCACGCTGCAAATTTGCAACGTGACTTTTGTTTTAAGGAAAGCTATATATTAACTTATAAACTATTTAACGCAGATCATCAAATCTTATATTTTTCCAATGCTTTTTCATATTCTTCGCTGTCATCACCGTATATAACAACTTGCAATGGATTACTTAAATCAAGACTGTAAATGCCCAGTAAAGATTTTGCATCAACTGTATAACGGTCTGAAACTAAATCAACATCATAATTACAGTTGGAAGTTAATTCAACAAATTCTCTGACCTGATCCACTTGTGTGAGTCTGATTTTTACTATTTTCATATACTTGTCAACCTTTCTGACATATTTTAATTTCATCTAATGTGGGCAACGCAGGAATTGCACCTATTCTTGTTGCAGTCAGTCCACCCGCAGCATTTGCAAAAAGTATCTTATCATCAAGCACCATATCAGCAATCTCATCGGGTTTATAGTTTTTTAACTGCCACAACATTGCACCTACAAAAGCATCCCCGGCACCTGTGGTATCAACCGCATCGACCTTGTATGCAGGAAATACACAAAAATGATTTTTGTTGCGATAGCAAGCACCTTTTTCTCCGAGCGATACCAAAACTAATGACGCACCCATATTTAAAAGCTTTTTTGAGCCGATTTCAAGATTTGTTTCTCCTGTAACAAGATACATTTCTTCCTCAGACACTTTCAAAATATCCGCCATTGTAATCGCTCTTGAAATTTCATTTACCGCTTTTTCCCTATCACTCCACAAAAGAGATCTATAATTAGGATCAAAACTAATTATTTTTCCGAGTTTCTTTGCATAATTTACAGCATCATATGTCGCCTTCCTGCAAGGTTCATCTGTCAAAGATAATGAACCGAAGTGGAAAATTTTGCATTCATCAATAAGTTCTTTTTTCACTTCATCGGCATTAAGCATCATATCTGCTCCTGGATTTCGATAAAAAGAAAACGAACGGTCGCCTTTGCTGTCAAGCTGAACAAAAGCAAGTGTTGTTGGCACATTGCTGTCAGTTGCCATACCTGTAATATCAATATTATGGTTGCTTAATGTGTCCTTTAAATAAGAACCGAATGCATCGTTGCCGACCTTACCGATAAAAGCCGATGAACCGCCAAGCTTACTGTTCATTGCAAGAACATTTGCCGGTGCTCCCCCCGGATTTCGTGCAAACAATGCTATTCCCTGTTCGTTAGTTCCGTTCGGAGTAAAATCTATCAAAATTTCGCCTAAGCTTACAATATCAATCATTATTCTGCTCCTTTTTTGAATTTAATTCTGTTATGATTTTGTTGTATGATTTTTTATTTATTTGATAAAAAAACAGTACAACAGCTGTTATTATCCACAACACACCCGGAATTGTTGAAAAAGAGTGATGCATTGTAGCCTGAACGGCACTGTTCTGAACACCGTTTGCAACAAAACCCAATCCGCTGAGTGTAGCAGACAGCAATGCTGTTCCGATTGCCATACCTACTTTATTTCCCAAGGAAACAAATGCATATTGGAATCCGTCATTTCTTATGCCCGTTTTCCACTCTCCGTATTCCACACAATCGGGAACAATTGCATAAATTGCTGTATTGAAACCACAGAAGAAAAATTGGGAGAGCGCTGAAATTGTATAGAAACCGATAGGTGAGTTTGAGGCACTAAAGAAATACAGAGCAATCATACATATGCCTGTACCTGCAGCAAAAGCTGCAGCTGTGCGGCCTTTGTTGCCGACTTTTTTAAATACAAACGGGAATGCTCCTGCACCTAAAATTGACGGCACAATAAGTATCAGTGAATAAATAGTAAAGAACCCCTCATTTCCTTCAACATATTTAAAGTAATACAAGAGATCTGCATTTCTACCGTATAATGTAATGCCGAATAAAACCTGTCCTGCCAATGCTATAAGATACGGCTTGTTCTGCATTGCGGCTTTAAGCTGAATTTTAATAGGTATTTTTTCCTTTACAGGAGGCTTTACCACTTCTTTTGTCTTTGCAAAGCAGAACCAATGGCAGGCAACAAATATTGAACCGTAAAGGATGGTAACCAAAAGGTATCCCTTTGACTGATTCTGGCCGCCGAAAAATGTAATAAGAGGTAATGTAACCATATTGATTATGTTTATTGCAATCATTGCACAAACCGAGCGAAACGCATTTATCTTTGCTCGTTCTTCAATATTCTGAGTTAATGTACCGCAAAGTGTGCCGTAAGGAATATTTACGCAGGTATAGCCGACTACAAGAATACAGTATGTAACATACATATATATTGTTTTTGCATTGTCATCCCATGTAGGATGTGCCCAAAATGTAAATACTAAAACTATCGCCGTTAAAGGAGCACCTATCAGTAGCCACGGGCGGTATCTGCCCCATCTTGTTTTGGTTCTGTCGCTTAAAGAGCCGATTATAGGATCGTTAATTGCATCCCAAAATCTTGATATAAGCATCAATAAAGAAACTGCAGCCATTGGTATTCCACACACATCCGTGTAAAATATCATAAGGAAATTGCCCACGAACATCCAACTGAAATTACAGCCTATGTCACCAAATCCATACGCAAGTTTGCTTATAAAAGGAATTTTTACATTTGTTTCCTGATGATTTTTCATAATATCACCTATCTCACATTTTTATAACAGCCTTGACAATGTTTGCCTTATCCTCTACACTTTTATCCATAGCTTTCTGAATATCATCAAAATCAAATATGTCTGTTACAATGCCCTTTAAGTTTACTTTGCCTGATGCAACAGCTTCAATAGCCATAGGATAAATATTGCGATAGCGAAAAACAGTCTTAAAGGTTAATTCCTTATCAAGAACAAGACTCATCGGCAAATTCATTTCGCCGGTCTTTGAATAACCTACAAGCACAATGTTACTGCCCTTCTTGGTCATATGAATACACTGACGAGTAGTGAATTCTGTACCGGCAGTTTCTATTGCAAGGTCACATCCTGCACCGTTTGTAAGTTTCATAACAGCCTCAACAGCATCCTCGTCTTTACCGTTTATAACACCATCAGCACCGAGTTCCATAGCCTTTTCAAGTCTTTTCTGCATAATATCAACCACATATACCTTACTGACACCCTCTGCTTTCAGTGCCATCATACTTACAAGACCGATGCATCCTGCACCCATAACAACCGCTGTCTGTCCTGCGTGGGCATTGCCCTGATTTGCAGCATGAAAACCAACAGCAAGAGGCTCAATTAAAGCACCTTCAAGTGTCGATACATTATCGGGAAGTTTAAAGCAAAGATCTGCTTCGTGAGCTACATATTCCTGAAATACTCCGTCAACCGGGGGGGTAGCAAAAAAGATTACATCGGGACAAAGATTATATCTGCCTGTTTTACAAAACTCGCAGTGTCCGCAAGTTTTCCCCGGCTCTAAAGCGACACGGTCACCTACTTTCAAATGACTTACATCTGAACCTACCTCAACGACAACACCGCCCGGTTCATGTCCGAGAACAAAAGGGGGCTTTACAACATAGTCACCGATTGCACCTGTCTCATAATAGTGCATATCACTGCCGCATATGCCGATATACTCAAGCTTTACCAATACCTCATTAGGCTTTGGTGTCGGCACCGGACGATCAACATATCCCATTTTTTTAATGCCTGTCATTACAGCAACTTTCATAGTGTTTTTCATAATTAGTCCTCCTGTTTAAAAATACTTTTATAAAGTATTTTATTAAGTGACTATATTAAATCACAAACACACATTGATGTCAATAGATTTTTTTAAAATCATCACATTTGCTAAATATTAACACTATGATTTGTGCAAAAAAACAGTGACTCCGACATTTATCAGAATCACTGCTTTTAATAATTTATATTTCCTGTAAAAACGAATCTATTTTCATAAGTGCTGCACCTACTGCAGATGCCTCTAATTTAAAGGTACAGTATTTCAAAAAATCGGCATTACTTTCAAATGTATTTCGTTCAGCAACATAATTTTTTAATTCCCGTGCAAATTCCTCGAGAAAAGCTCCTACATATCCACCAGCAATTATATCACAGTCAAAAGTCATTCTCAGATTATTAATAGCTATTGCAAGATACTTAAGATAATCGTCCCATACCTTTTCGGCTTCAGCATTACCGCATCGGAGTTTTTCAAAAAACATTGCAAGATTTCCGTCAGCCTGCTCAGATAATACCTTTGCCGAAATATATGCGTCAAGACAGCCTTTTTTACCGCAATAGCATTGTTTTCCGTTAGGAACTAATGTATTATGACCAAATTCACCTGCTCGAAGATTATTGCCCCAAAACAGCTTTCCCGAAAAAATAATTGCACCGCCGACAGTATTGCTTAATGACAGATAAATAAGATTATCAATATCTGACTTATCCCACATTTCCGCAAAACCGGCAGCATTTGCATCATTGATAAATAAGCAAGGGTATGAGATAAATTCAACAAATCTTTCTGTGCTGAAATCATAAATGTCAAGTGCATGAGAAAAAATTATTCTCTTTCCGTCATCACTTATAATACCAGGGATAGAAATACCTACTCCTATAATTCTGTCAAACTCATCATCTTTTAGAAAACTATTCATCAAGTCGCCTAAGTTTTTAAAATAATTTTCTTCAGAAGAAAAAGCTCTTGTCTTTCTTGTATATCTTATAACCATTCCGGACAAATCAACAAGCGTAAAACCTATGTGATTTTTTGTAATATCAACTCCGATGGCTAATTTTGCATCAGGAATTGAAGCATAAGCTTTTGCTTTCCTTCCGCCTGTAGACTTGTAAGCACCAACCTCATGAACCAATCCAAGATTGATTAACTCTTTCACATTTTGCAAAACAGTCGGCCAACTGAGGTTAAGCTTTTGTGCAAGCTCAGGCTGTGAAATTCTATCATATTTCAGCAGACATCTAAGAGTATTTATTCTATTTTGCTTTTTTACATCCATATTGTTTGTTGGAACAGAATTCATAATCAAAATCCTTTTATAAAGTATTTTATGTTTATTATATTACCATTTTTCTCAAAGTATTTCAAGAGTTCACACTAAAAAATCTATTAACTACTATGCAATAAAAATATGTAACATCTTTCTAGGAATGAATGCTAACTAAAGTATAGGAAAACAACTTCTTATATGCTATAATATAATTACTGTTTAATGCCGTTGATGATAGATTGAATCAGAATTATAGTTCTGATAAAGAATTATTTTGATGTAAAATCCATTTTGCACCCCCTACTCAAAAGCTATCGTTATACGGTTGATTTTGGAAGTAGTCTGCACCCCCTTAACTGACTACTATTTGACTACTTTTGGAAAATCTAATATGCCACATTTTGCCTTGATTTGCGTGTTTTGAAAAAATTTTAAAAGTGATACTCATTCTTATTATACTCAAATTACCCTTGCAAATCACGGCATATTACGGCAAATCGGGAGGAATTTTGTTATGATTAAGATAATGTTTGTGTGCCATGGGAATATTTGCCGATCACCTATGGCGGAATTTGTAATGAAAAAAATTGTTGCGGATAACAAGCTTGCCGATAAATTTTTAATTAATTCATCTGCGACAAGTACGGAGGAAATCGGCAACGGTATTCATCGTGGAACAAAGGCAAAATTAACAGAAATGAACATTCCGTTCACCTCACACCATGCTGTGCAGATTACCAAAGACGATTACAAAAATTATGATTACATAATTGCTATGGATTCTATGAATTTGCGCAATTTACAGCGGATAGTCGGTTTTGACAATGAAAAGAAAATTCACCGCCTGCTTGAGTTTACCAATTATTCACGAGATGTGGCAGATCCATGGTACACAGGCAATTTTGATGTTACTTACACCGACATTGACAATGGTTGCAGAGCACTTTTGGAGTACATAAAAGAGCATAATTTGAAAATCAACTGATATTTTAAGAATAATATTGCATAATAAACATCGGAGCATACAGCTGTTGCCATATGCCCCGATATATTTTTATGATTTATTTGTTAAATCAAATTATTTCATACTGTTTTCGTATGATTCAATCATCTTTTTAAACGTGTGTCCCGTACGAACCCGCAAATTCTCAAGATACTTTGTGGTGGTTTCGTTGGTAAAGAGCTTGATTTTCATCTCCATATGCGTTTCGTCAATGGGTGTTACATAGATTTTATCAATGTATTTTTCAACAAACGAGTGATTAATCACTCCGCTGTTTGCATCCTCGCTCGCCCGTTTCAGCGTTCTGCGCATTTCTTCAATCCGCTTTTTGAAATCGTTTCTCGTCTGCATTTCATTTTCAAGTGCGGAAATCTCCTTTTCGCACAAGGCAATCTCATTTGAGCATTGCTTTGTCAGGCTGATAAAATCCCTGTCGGAAATCTGACCGCTTACGTTATAGCCGAGGAGTTTGCTTTTCTTCTTCTGCTCCAAGTCCATTTTCTTTTTCAGCTCGTCAAGCCGTCTGCCGACCTCTTCGGGCTGGCTGAGGGATTTATACATTTCAACATACTGATTTATCAGCTCTTCAACATCGCAGGAGGTTTCTTTGAACACCTCAAGCAGAATCGGCACGACATCGGATTCGTATATAGGAAAGGATTTACAGCTATCTGCGCCGTTTTTGATTTTGCCGCTGCATATCCACTTTGAATTTTTGTTGCCCTGTCTGTCCTTTGCATCTCTTCGATAGTAGGTTGCTCCGCAGTCGGTGCAGAACAGCTTACCTGTCAGAAGATTGCCGTGGTTGCATTTACCCTGACGGTTTTTGACGTCCTTGCTCCGCCTTTCAAGCACGTCGTTTGCCTTGTCCCACAGCTCCTCCGATACTATCGCAGGGACAATCTCTCCTGTTTCGTCCTTGAACATAACCCAGTCCTCTGGTGGAAGGAATTTCTGCTTTTTCGTGAACATATCAACAACCTTGACCTTGTTGCCGACATAGTAGCCCTTGTACTTCGGGTTTGAAATCATACCCGACATTGTGGTGTGGGCAATTTTGTTTCCGTTGTGATTGCGGTAGCCCTTCTCCCAGAAGATGTTTTCTATCTGCTTCATACTGTATTCGTTCGTTGCGTACAGCTCAAACAGCTCACGCACCATTTTAGCCTCGTCCTCGTCAATCACAAGACGCTTATTGTCCTTGCGGTAGCCGAAAATTCTGCTGTTGCCGAGCACAACGTGGTCTTTGATTGCCTGCTGATGCCCGAACTTGATACGAGACGACAGCTTTCTCAGCTCGTCTTGTGCTATACTTGACATAATTGTCAGTCGCAGTTCGCTGTCCTCGTCAAGCGTGTTGATGTTGTCGTTCTGAAAAAACACCGCAACGCCGAAGTGCAGAAGCTCTCTTGTGAACCTGATACTGTCAAGCGTGTTTCTTGCAAATCGGGAGATTTCCTTTGTGATTATCATATCGAACTCGCCGTTCTCGCCGTCGGTTACCATTCTGTGAAAATTCTCACGCTTTTCGGTCGAGATAGCCGACAAGCCCTCGTCAATGTAACCCTCGACATATTCCCAGTTGGGATTTTTCTTAATCATATTCGAGTAGAAGCTGATCTGATTGTCAAGCGAATTGAGCTGTGCATCCTTCTCCGTACTCACTCGGGCATAGAATGTGACACGCAACGGCAGGTCATATATACTGCAACTCCTGAGCTGTTCCCTCGTTTTTAAAATATCCATTTCTTCACTTCCCTATTTTCAATTTCGTTGTATCATCACTTTATTATGATGATTATATCACATAGTAATTCATATATCTATATCAAACACAGAATTAGTTTTTGGAAATGTTTTCAAAATTTTTAAGAAAAACGTTACAAATTACACCTGAAAATCCAAGAAAAACGTTACACATTAAAGAACACACAAGATAATAAGCAAGTTAATAAGCAAGTTATTTTATGTATTAGCCGCCGATTTTCATTCGGCGGCTTTTTCACTTTCTTATTCGGCTGATGTATGATGCGATTTTTCCGTTCATTTTTAGTCTTTCCTCCTGCGTTATCAGCCCGTTTCTGAATAAATATTCGTTAAAGAAAGACAACCATATTTCCTTTGACATCTGCATTCTTAGCTTTTCACATTCGTTTTTATTAATTGCTATCTCTCCTTCCTCATATTCATTATGCTGAATTTTTGAATGTAATATTCATCATTTGTTCCTCCATTCCGAATAATAATTTACCTTGCATAGTGAATTATAGCTTGTTAAATTTACAGTGACTTATAATCTTTTCGTTCAAATAAATCGTCAAGCCGTACCTTGCCTCTTGTACGGCGGACATTATTTATCGCTTCCTTTCTCATTTCTTCAAGTCTTTCCTTTGAAAAATGTTTTTCGTCGGCAAGTATTTTCATAATCAGCTCAAGCTCAACTGCATATCGGAACAGCCCTTTTGAAATTCTTTTCTGCTGTTCCTCGCCAGCCTTTGCAATTTCCTTTGCGAGCTTTTCATTGACAACAGAATTTTCATCCGACAAAAGCTTGTCTGCAAAATATGAATTGACCGCATAGACCACGAAATCGTTTCTTGATTTAAAGCCAGCCGACTTGATTTCTTTATCCATCTTCACCACAAAATCCTTGTCAAGAAAAAGGCTTATTCTCTGCTTTTCATCTGTCATTGTAAATCACCTCCCAGTATTCTGATACACACTTGCTGACTCCTGAAAAAACGGCTTGTTTATCGGATTATTTTCGATTACGGGATACACCGATACACCAAACCCGAAATCACGACCCACAAAAGTATCACCTTTTGACTCCCATAAAACGATGCTGTGTTTTATCGAAAAACGGCTTGCTAAAACCAAATCTTCGGTCGGCACTGCCGTCCGATGTGGTACGCAAGGGGCATACATCAGTCCCCCTTGCTTTCTCCTGCTTAACTACCTACCCTGTAAATCACGGGCTGATATTGGAGTTTCTTCTTGCAAAAGCCCTTTTTTCTCTGCCGTAATTTCGCCCAAATTTCGATTTTCGCTTACAGTCGGGTACTTTATCCGTTTTCTCTTGAAAGTCGGACAAACCGCCAAATTCTGCTCAACATCTGCATTAAGGACGATAAGGACGATAAAAACGATAAATCAAACGGCTATATTTTCATCGTACTTATCGTACCTAACGTACTCGCTATCTGAATTATCAATCTCAAAATCATATTTGATTTCAACCTTTCTGATGTTATTTTCCTTATACGATTTGAAATAAACGTGATTATCATTCAAGTCATACTTCCACTTGTTCATCATCCTTTTCAGAATACGAGCAGAAAGATTTTTGCCTGAATAAGCATTATATCGTTCAAGAAATTCCGCATTGCTTCCGTTGAAATATTTTTCTGCTTTCATCATCTCAATGAGCAAGTTCATTTCATCAGGCAAAAGCATATTCGGATTCTCTGCGCTGTCTGCAGTCATTTTCCAAGTGCAATCCTCTTTTGAAAATGCAAGCTCAATTTCTCTGTCCTCAATATCTCTTCCCGTGCAAAATAAAGTTGCGTTGCCCTGCGTGCGATTGCTTTTTTTCAAAACAAATAGAGCATCGGCACAGCCAGCTATACCATTTGTACCTGAAATCTCATTGATTGGGTCAGAGTCGCCTTGCTTTCTTAAATGATGAACCAGAAGAATAGCAATTTTCAACTCATCAGCAAGTTTTTTGAGTTTCTGTACCTCAAGATAATCATTTGAATAGCTCGAGTCATTTTTTGCAGAACGGATAAGTTGAAACGTGTCAATGATTATCAAGACAGTATCCATATGCTCATCAACAAAAGTTTGAATCTGTTCTTCCAACCTTTCATCAAGTTTTGAACAATCCGTAACAAAATGAACATCACTCGGCACTTCATCGGTTATCGCTGTCAGCCTGTCCTGCAATCTGCTTTCATCATCTTCAAGTGACAGATACAGAGTTGTACCGCTGTCGGTATGCAGATTCCATACATCTTTGCCTTTTGCAATCCGAACGCACCAGTCAAGAACAAGCCACGACTTACCTACCTTTGGTGAGCCGGCTATAATCGAAAGACCGCTTGCAAGAAGTGAATTGATTATAAACTTCTTTCTCGGCAAATCTTTTTCAACAAGACTTGCACCGTCGATTGAATCAAATCTTGCCTTACTGCTCAACTCCAAATTTAAATTCTTAATCATTTTTCTCCTTTCCCTGTTACTCATACCTCATATGATTTCAAAATATTTTAGCTTTGGTATGGTTATTCAGTTGTAATCCAAAAGCTGTTGGAATTTTTTCACCGGTGTGATACAATAATCTCATATTATTCAAGATAAATATATGACAAAGTGAATTGAAGTGATTTTTATAATTTTCACTTCAGGACAGAGGTTTCTATGGCAAAACACGAAGGTTTATTAATAAAAATTGATTCAAAAGGAAATATTTCCGGCTATATGCAGGAAAATGACAATAAGATTCCAATTGAAAATACGACTATCAAAAATGAGTTGATTAGTTTCTCAGAAGAAGATTTTGAGGAGTATTCTGAACTTCAAAATGAAATAAAAAATGTTTACAGAACTTATCCCGATAAAAGCGTAGAAAGATTTGAATTGATTAAAAATTTAACAGCAAAAGCAGAAAAGGCATTGGCGGAATATAGAACTTTTTACGGTCTGTTGAATAGAGACTTATGATTGAGGATTTTTTAGGAGAAGATGACGCAACAGAACATTATCTGCGTGAATACGCAAGCTATCTTGACCAGATAAAAACCATTCAGTTTTTTGTTTTGCACTTTTTCAGCGATTTATCAAGTCAAAAAGAAATAGATATTAACGAAGATTTCAATTACAACAGCATACAGATTTCCACCGTATTTTATTTTGAGGACAACAAATCCAAACAGATGTACCATATCCGTAACCTGACAGAGTATTATTTTCTGCTGTTACATTTATTTGTTGAGAACAGATACCGCCTCTGCCGCTGTCAGCTTTGTGGCAGATACTTTGTGCCAAAGACAAAAAAGAAAACCCTGTACTGCGACAGAGTTCTGAATAATGGTAAAACTTGCAAGGAATTTGCGCCGAAATTAAAGCACCGAATCTTGGCAAACAGAAATGAGGTGCTGAAAACTTTTGACACACAGCGAGGCAAAATGTATAAGCGTTATGAAAGAACACTTAACACACCTGGTACTGTGGAAAAGCCTTTGAGTTTTGAGGAATATTACGATTGGCTTGAAAAAGCGAGAACTGCGAGAGATAATTATCTTGAGGATAAAATTTCCAAAGAGGAAGCATTGAATATCATTGTTTCTAACTAAAAATCATATAGAAACAGAAAACAGATAGGCAGTCAAATTTTTCATTGATTGCCTATCCAATTTTTTAATTATTTACTACATCAATGATAATTCTTGCACCCAGTCGAAATCCGTTCAGGAATATTTCTCGCTCACTGATTTCAGAAATTTCACGATTGCAATCTTTGTATTTTTCAAAGGTTTCTTTCTGCAATTCAGTCAGGGTTGCCGTAAGCTTTTCTTCATTCCTGTTGAGCAGTTTCAATAGTTCCTTGACCTCATCATCAAACTTTGCACATTTCTCATTTGGAACTATGTTTCCGTAATATAGCTCTTCAAGTATATTCATTATTGCACCGCCTTTCAGCAAGCAACAATATCACAACTGCTTTCAGAAGTCCAGATTATTTTATATTTAATATGCAATTAAAAATTATAATCACTCGGTCTGAAGCATATATGATTGTTCGATTATCGCCATAACGTCATCCAATTCATCAAGATGTTCAAAAAACAGCTCTGCATCGCCATTTCCCAATCTTCCAAGATTTGTAACGTCATGGCACAAATTCTTTGGATCATACACTTCTGAAAACTTCATATTCACAGAAATCCTCAACCGTTGTTTCTGAATTACTACATCAACGAAGTTTGTATAAATCTTATAGGCGATATAAAGCTTTTTAAACTCTCGTTTGATATCTGATGAAAGATTCATTATACGGTAATTAAACTTATCAAAGGGGCATTTCGTCGGGCACGGTATCTATCTTTTCTGCTGTTCCTGAATCTTCACACTCCACACCCGCGCCCAAAAACATGTTTCGCTTTACTCAAATTTAGTTCCTTCATCTCCTTGAATAAATAGAAGAACTATAATTGCAGGTTTTTGCAATTATTCAAATTATAGCAGCATAGGGTAAGGCAAGAGAAATGTACCTATATTGGACTTTTCCCAGAATATGCTGAAAAAGGTCGTAAAATAAGGACTTTCAGAGTTTAGTGCGTTGTTTGCATCGGCTCCGGAAGTCCTTTTTTTCTGTCTATTCAATTGTGCGAACGAACTGATTTCATAGCCTGTTGCTTACCCTGACCGCAGGGAGAATAATTAATATGTGTGGGTCAAATAAATAGTTACAGCTTAAGAAACGATTTTAATCAGAGCACAGCCTATTTTTTCAGCATCTGCTTCTGTACTATTCTTTCCCAGCGAAATCCTAATCGTACCCTTGGCGTAGTCTTCATCAAGTTGAATAGCCCTCAAGACATGCGAGATTTCTGTATTCACACTATCACAAGCAGAACCAGTGGAGATGCTGATACCCATAAGATCCATGCGGTGAAGAATAGCTTCTCCATCCTTGCCCGGAAATGATAAGCTTAGCAAACCGGGCAACTTGCTATCCCCACCATTGCGTTTATAGACAACTCCTGCTTCATTGAGCTGAGTCACAAGATGTCTTTCCAAATTTAGAATATGCTGCTGATTCTGCTCCAGCAAATCGCAGTTTGTTTTCAGTGCCGTTGCCATTCCTACTATTGCCGCTACATTCTCTGTTCCTGCACGATGCGCACTTTCCTGTGCACCACCGTCTTCATAAGGCAGTAATTCAACACCATTACGGATATAAAGGAATCCAATACCTTTAGGTCCATTAAATTTATGAGCAGAAGCTGAAAAAAAATCTACCCCTAATTCATGAACGTTGATTTTGATATGCCCAACAGCTTGAACTGCATCTGTATGGAACAGTGCGCCATGAGTATGGGCTATTTCACACAACTCACAGATAGGCTGAATGCTGCCAATCTCGTTATTTGCATACATCACAGAAACCAGACGAGTTTTGTCTGTTATGTATTTCCATAGAATCTCAGAAGTAATATATCCTTCTTTAGTAGGACACATATATGCTACAGGATATCCAAGGTGCTCAATTGCCGCACAGGAACGAAGAACTGCATAATGTTCAAAGGTCGATGTAATCATTCCCCGCTTTTCGGAATCAGAAAACGCCGAACTTTTGATGACCCAGTTATCGCTTTCAGTCCCTCCAGAAGTAAAAAAAATCTCCTCAGGTAAGGCACCAATACATTCTGCAATTGTACATCTTGCTTCTGCAAGAGCTTTTTTAGGTTTCCTGGCAAACGCATAAGGCTGCGAGGCATTTCCATATTCTTCAATAAGCCATGGTGTCATAGCTTCAAACGCAGTTTTATCAAGTTGTGTCGTTGCAGCATTATCGGCATAGATATGTTGCTTCATCAGAAATCACCTTACCTAAAGAGTGTACAGCCTTCGTTTTTGAATTCTTCAATTTTAGCAAGAAGTTCTTCTTCCGTTACCTCAAGATGTTCAGCCAAGCATGGCAAACAATAAAAAATGGTTGTTTTCTTATCGATTATCTTTTTGGTAATCCCTATTTCATCCTTTGTGAGCGGTGATTTGCCGCAAACATAACATTTCTTTGTTTCCATTTTATTCTGTATCTATGCCGTAAATCTTAAATGACGGCAGATCCTTTCCGGAATACTCCACATCAAGTAAACCAAGTTGATACTTGATTGTATCCCTCATTCTTCGTGCTCTATCAAAACAATACCTTTTAAATTCTCTCGGAGTAATATCATCCATATGCCGAACATTCGGGAAGAGCAGCTTTAAGTATGCTGTAGCTATACGCTTTACAGCTTCTGTATCACGTGTGTCGGCTCCTTCCGGGACGATGATGTATTCATCCACAATGCTTCTGTATGTCATATCGCTACGAAGTTCATGCATGATGGAACAGAAGTATTCCGAATTCAAGGCCCAACCATTCACCTTCAAATCGTCCTTCATTCGCGGAATATTCCACCCTTTGATGAATCCGTGAAATCTCTCAATTAATGCTGATTCATGAAAAACAACTGGTAGTTCTGTGAACATATTTTCATAGCCATCCGCATCCATTATTTCCTTACGGATATTTCCGCAAAGGATCACACCTGCATCTGCTATTCCTTTATAGTCACCCACAGTAAAGTTTCCTTGCTCCAAATAACCTTTCAAAGCAGCTCGCATTTCATCTGTATCGGTAAAGGAAATAGTCTGCACCTCATCCAGAGTGACAAAATCACTTCCTGCTATCAAGCCTTCCCTGCGCTTTGTCTGATCATAAAACATTTTGGCTCGGCTCATAACACCGCCACTGGAAAGCCATCCATATCGGCTGACATTTCCAAAAAGATAAGATTTGCCGGTACCTTTAGGTGCAAGCTCAATCAAATTCAAGCGCTTCTCCACAAACGGCAGCAATCTTGTAATCATGGTAAGTTTTTCTTCTTCATTTTCATAACCGGCGGCGTTATAGTCAACGGCGCCAAGGATAACATCTATCCACTCACCTGTAGTAAACTCCTTACGGGCCTCTTTGTAGTCTTCAAGGTTAATCTCATATGGGCAGAAATTCTTGAAAGATATAAGTTTAATTTTCCCGTCCTTTGAATTCTTTCCCTTGGATGATTTCCTTTCATACTCGAAAGTAAAATCAAAATCATCCGGAGAACGATATCCAAGCTCCACCATTCCCCAGATATCTCTGCCCTTCACGAGATCATCCTTACATGAATCCCATACATCGCTTTCAATTATAGTTTCTTTGAATCCCAAGCCAAAGTCAGGTAAGGAAAAAGAAACCTCCCCGGATTTAATATCAATATTGACAGATATCTTTGCTAGAAACTTTACAGTCTTGCCTTCAATAACAACAGCATTCTTTATGGCATTCCAATCGTCTTTTCTAGGAATGAATTTCTTGACAAATCTGACAAGATCGTCTTTATCAAATTCACCCTCGTCGTCTTCAAACTTTTTCAGCAGCCAGTCGCGCATAAAAGCAGGGAGGCTCAGTGTAGAGAAGAAATTGGTTTTCTTCAAATCCTTGAAGACAACCATCTCGTCAAAATTATCTCTCAGCTTTTCTGAAAGTTCCATATTTCTCCCTCCTTAGAATTCATCACCGAAATCAAAATCATCTTTGATTGTGGCGGTTTTTCCTTTAACTTTGAAGGAAACGCTACCAATCAAATCCGACCCATCAAACACATCTGCCGTATATGGTTTCATCTTTGCACGTTTAATATCTGTAAGTGCGAAAGTAAAATGTGTCGCATCTTCCGATTTTGCTTGATAGGGTTTATCCTCAATCACAAGGCTGATATTATCTGGTGATTCAACATCAGAAATATACAAATTCAATGTGACACCATCATGCCGGTCTGCAGTAATATCATCAGAATGCATAACTGTAATCTTTACGCCCACCTGCTTTTTGAGTGTCAAAGTAATAACTGGAACAACAATTTCCTCAAGGCTGGCGCCTCCATGAACTTCTACATTAGCGGGACGACTGCCACGGAATCTACCATAATCTGAAAGTATTATATAACCATTTTCCTCCACTTTATAAGGAACATCACATCCGTCAAAAGACTTGCAACACCGTCCGGAGTGTTCTCCCTTGGTGTCCGTTTCGTACGGCACTTCTTGCTTTTTTATTACAGCCAATCTGGAAGCACCATGGTCGCTTGCGATAATAAACGATTTACAGTTGTGCATACCTAGTTCCATAGCCGCAGTATTTAAAGCTTTTTCAATCACTTCGAGCTCTGCTGGGATGTGAATCGGATCCTCATCGTCCGTAAAAAAATAACCGCCCTTGTCTTTATGCTTGATGTTATCAAGTTGCTCTTCTTTGTATTTTTTCCCGCCCATCCACTGCTCATAGAACTGCTTGTTTATTGATGTAATCGTCGGTAAATCAGAGCGCACTATATCCGTATGAATCGACAGTCCTTTTTCCTTTGCAAGGGCAGTAATGTAAGACAAGTACTCCACACCTAATGAGTCAATCCAATACAAGAAAGCATTATTCTTGCTTGAAACAGCCTTAATTGCGTTATCTCTTGTTGGAAGCTGCGCATACGAAATACCATCTGCATACTTTTCAACGAGCTTGATGAATTCATCAGAAATGTGGTTTGAAACTTTCTGCTTCTTATACAAATCAAAGTATTCCGTCAGCTCATCCGAAAGAACAGGACAATCGAATATATATTTTTTCAGATACTCGTCAAGAGCAGGATAGACATATGCTATGGCTTCACTAATTCCATTACTAACTACCCATTTAACTATGGTCTTTTTTTCTAACAACGTGTTATCGGTGAGACGGTAGATACTCTCATCAGGGTCGATTTCATTTGTCTTTACAAAAACAGCAATATCCTCTTCAGGAAAATTTCTAAGAAGTTTCTTCCTCTCATCATACAATAGCCTGAAATAACGGTCTTGATGGGAAAACTCCGTAATCTTTATCATGAGGTTAGTTTTAAAGTCCTCAAAATTCAAAGTTTCATCAATCACAAGTTTTAAATAGTAATTTTGTATCTGCTTTGCATTTAGTTTAAGATATAAAAAAACAAGCCAGTTCCGATACTCAAGACCTGATACAGCCAAACACAAATCATCAATAAGCCTTTCGTCAATACCATATTTATCAAATACAGCTCGTATGTCTTTGCTGCATTTATTTAGGTCTTTAAGCAACCGCTTCCACTGTTCTTCGGTTCCTAGCCCACTATCAAGCTCAAAGTCCCCCACAATATACTTCACAACAGAATACGCTCCAGATAAAGTAAATAGCGGGAACAAGGCATTGTCGAGAACCAGCGAAGTGCTCGTATAGACATTTCCAATAGCGCCATCTTCGAATGCACGCAGTAGATACTTTATTCCTGTTTGAACCACAAGCCCTCCATCCTCCGGCATGTTTGTAACAGATACATTCGTGAGCAGATTGTTGGAAATATACGCTCTCTGCTGTTCAACCATCTTGTTGTCATCTCTGATGATTTTTGCAGCTTGCGAAGAAACACCCCTCAGCAGGAGAATAGCTCTTGCATTCCCAAGAGTGGTATTTTTTAAGCGACGAAGCTCTTTATCCGCAACGGCAGAGCCTCTGAGAGCGAGATATTCGCCAAGTCCGATTACGACAAACTTATTATCTCTGTAGTCCACATCGGATGTGCGGAAATAATCCACCAGTTCATCTACACTGGGAAATTTATCATCCTTAAGGCAAAATTCACTCATTCTTACGACAGAAATATCCGCCTGCTTCAATTCTTCTAAAACGGAACAGTAGTCCTCATCACCAATTACATAGAAAAACGGCAGCCCTTTTGCAGTAGATATATAGTTTTGTACTTCTCTGCAAAGCATTACTTACCCCTCCCTATTAATGATAATCTTTACGCCAAGACCCATGTCCTTCCTGACAATATCAGTAAGCCACTTCTTCAGTTCGGCATCATTCATACCTTCGATGATATCAACAACCTTATCGCTTCCACCGGCGTTATATTCTGCGGCCGCCATACTGGAAACCTTGCTCATGATAGTGGGGTTATCATTCCACTCATAGGCGCTGATTCCGGTGCTCTCCAGAGTATCCCTCACAGCATCAATATCAGAAATCAAGCTGGTGTAATCTCCGATAATACGCTTTGCAAAACACTTATCGCGATAATCAGCGGAAGCTATCTCGTCAAAGAAGTCCGCTTCCTTAATGAATGCTAAGGCTTCCTTAATATCCGCTTCACTTTGCGTGTTGCTGTTCAATGTTGCAAAGGCCTTCTTAGCCTCGGCATACAGAGAGTCATTCACGCAGCACAAAATCGGAGTACGATATTTTTCAGACCAAACACGAGGGTTTTTGCTTCCTCCGCTCTTATCACTCCACAGTTTATAAAGCTGCGATTTCACCTGATTCTTTCTGTAATCCTCAGCAGCCTTTTTAACAATGGCATTACTTGCTGTAGAGGATATGGTAAACATTTCCGATGTGATAGAATTTTTGATTTCCTCGCATTCCGTATCAGTAAAGCCCTCCAAATAAGGTGCGTAAATATCAATAAAGACGGCCAAAGTATTACCGAGAACATCCCGAATTTCTGCATTATGATTTGTCATCTCATCAAGAAATGACTTCATATTATCGGGAAGCATATCTTCATAGTTGGCAATACGGAGTAAATTATAGAAAAACTTATCCAGTGCTGGCTTTTTCGCCTTGATAGATTCGCAGGAGAAACCGATAAACTTCAATGTCTCACGCCACGTCTTAAATGCCGCTTCCTTAGAACGGACAGTAACATTCAGAAAAATATTCGTTGACTTCACAACCTCGTACTCAGTTATGAGTTTTCTGATTTCATCTTCTCCAGTTGATCCAATCCAAAGGGCAGAATACTGAACATTGAACAACTTCTTTATATCCGACAGAACAGAATCCTCCGCGTTGATTTCCTCGGCAACATTCAAAAGCTTACCGTTCTCAAACCGTTCAAGGAATATATGCATACCTTTTTTACAGTTATCAAGAGTGAGAAGCGCCTTCAAATTCTGTGCAGATGACGGACGCTGAATCGCAATCTTGCCGATTTCATTAGCTACATCATGTGCTTTATCGCCTTTGCTCTGAACAAGTTTGATATAGAGCTTGACGAGGTCAAATACACCGGCAGTGTCCATATCTTCCAAACACCAAACGGGATAGGATAGGTCTCTCATTTTTGCAAGGACGAGTGTTCCGGCCTGCTGAGGCGAAGAACAAGTGTTGGCGGTAATGTTCCATGCATTTTCCGTAAGCTCATAGAATGCTTTTTCCTCTGGAGTCAGATTGACAATATAGGTTGCTTTTGGGTTCTTTCCGATATAATTACCAATCATTTCAGAAAGCTTATCCGGTGTCATTGAATCACGGTGGCCTTCGGCATCCATAGAGCGATAAGGTTCCGAACTGTATTCTTTCAGTAAGAAGCCGGTAATAAATGCGGACAGGTTACACACAGAAAAACCATATGTAGTTTCCAAATAATCGTAGATTTCACCAATAGATATTTTACCGCTACTCTTAAAAGCATCGTCTATCATTTTATCAACAGATTTTTTGATAATAACAATATGCTCTCCAGCAAGCTCCTCGTCCTTCCAGTATTCCTTTTTAGACCAGAATTTGCCCAGAACAGACTTCTCACATCCAGAAATCAATCCCTTGATTTCCATCACACCCATACCGTATTTTGCAACAGGTTTCGGAGTAGTCAGTTTCAACTGCGTTTCCGAGAGTCCCTTTGTGAAGTCCTGTACATGCTTGAAACGTTTCAAAACAATGGTCTGCATAATAGTGTGAACAGCACCGGCTCCTGCAGCCTTTTCACCGTCCTGATTTGCATAGGTGAAAACGATAAATTGTCCGTCGTGAATTCGATCCTTCCAATCACGCTCCAATACATCCTTTGCCTTCTTCGCATTTTCTTTTGACTGCTGACCGTTGTTGCCACTGTAATACATCGACATAGCGGAATAATCCACATACTGCTCAAATGCCTCTAAGCCAAGTGGCGTAGACAACGCATCAATAACAGCAATATTCTTATAGACAGGATCCGCAATAGTTTTCTTTATCAGAGTGCGGAAACTCTGGGCTTCTTCGTCGGTCTTTGCAAGCGCAAGTACAGCATAGAAATGCCAGTCCACATCCTTGCTTTTTAAAACATTCATGACCTTTTTGAAATCAGACATGGTAACAACCGGCAACTTGCCACTATCCAATTCCAGCGCGTAACGAAGTTTCAGTGCAGGAGGAAGGCTGAGCGCAGTTGCAACCGCAGCACCTTCTGAGACCAGCTTGGCGGTTGTGCCTTGCTTTTCACGAATCTCCTTTTTAAATGCCTCAATTTTCGCACCATCGCCAGCAAGAACGGCAGCAGAATACACTTTTTTGCCGTTAGCAATCGGATTCTCGATCAGAATTCCTTTATTAACAAGGGCTTTCGCAATGCTCTTGCAGGAATTTTCCAGTTCATCTGTATCACCCTCAAAAGCGTAACTGAGATTTTGGTCCGTCGGCTTTAGAATCGGTAGAGCACCGCCCAGCCGCTGATCAATAGACTGCATAATAAGAACAGTCTTCAGCACAATCTTTTCCTTGTCGTACAGCTGCGCCTGCTGTTGAAATGTATCCAGAATCAGCCTAATATCGGAGGACAAATAGTCCTTGCCCTTTTCATAGAAGAAGTCCCACAGCATATCCACTGTAAGGAATGGTCTGTCGGAAAGAGGGCTAGTGTTCTGGATAAACCACTGGAATGCATTAACATCCATATCCTTCGGCGTCTTTATGAAGTCAAACATACTGCGCTGATTGGACTGGAATGCAGAAGCTATATTTTTCAGGACGAGCGCCGCAATGGGGTGAATAGGAAGGATATCCCGCATAACATTTTGGTCATTAATATTTGCAGCTTTGATAACAGCTTTGCGTGCATTCGTAACATCAGAATTCAAATCCTCTGTCATCTGCTTCCAGTTTGCTTTTGCCGCAGGCTTTACACTAAAAGCATGACCTATAAGTTCAAAGGCAATATTGTCCGGAAGGGTGATTTCCACCTTGTCAAAACGCTGCTGTACAACAGACCACGGATTGGTCTTGTCGCTGCTGTCATATTCCTTTGCAAGGGAAGACAGTGGATGGGTCACAATTACGAAGTAGAAAGGCTTTTCCTGGCAAATGGAGACAATCTTTTGAAACTCACCCAAAGAAGTGCTGTTCTGACGAAAATAGTCACTGAACTCATCCCAGATAAGAACGAGCTTAATATTATTCTTGTCAATTATATCAATAATCCATTTGCGCAGAGAATCTGCAGAAAGATTGAGGGCTGTGATTCCTTCCTCTGCGGCAAGGCTAAAGATATCGTCCATCAGAGAGGAAACGTCGCTACTCTTTTTCAGAGTGTTGATAATCTCATCCGCAGAGGACTGCGAGAAGGTGGACATCCACTTGGGCTTCTGAAGCAGAGCGTCAATAAACTGATTATGAATCGGATCCTCCAGCCATGAGATAACGCTTTCCTTCAGAGAGTTTTCGCCCTTGTAGGAAACCTCGTGCACATCCAAAGCTTTCTTGATGCTTTCCTGCACCGCAAAGAAAAGCTGCTGCGGAGTAGAAATACTGCCTGATGCGTAACGGTATGCAGTCACAATGCCCTGTGCCTTATGACCTATGAGCTTTTCTAACAAAACAGGATTCTTTTTCAAGGGTTCAAACTTATTCCAGTAGTTTCTAACTTTGGTTTCCGGCACCTCCAGCAGCTTTTTGAGCGTGTAAGCACACTGAGATTTACCGGTACCATAGGCGCCATGAATCCAGATAGAGCGGTTTGTATTGCCGCTCAGCATCTTTTCTGTCCGATTGAGTAGGTCTATGAAAGTCTGATGAGGGTAGGTTGTGTCCCACGCTGCTCCACTGTTGATAGCGGATTCGTCAATGCATGGAAAATACTTTTCGTTGACATCAAAGTATTCGCAGTATTTTAAATTCTGTACCGGCATCTTATAATCCCTCCTTAAACAGACTCAAAACATCATAACTGGTCTTGTCCCTTAGCGTGATGGTTTGCAGATCATTTGTAAATGTAGCATTGATAAATTCTGGATATGCAGAAGAAAGACCGAGCAAAATGGATTTCATCTCTTCTTCATCATAAAGCCCGAAAATACGCACCGGACTGACGCCGTCCCGCTCCACATATTCATCGTAGAGATAGGAAACACGAAACTCTTTATCCAAGTTGCACTTCTCGGCAAATTTATATAACGCATACAGTACAACGCGAGTATCGCTGATGGAGCACTTGGTGCGCACCATGTAGTTATCATCGGTAACATAGCCGAAGTTCAAAACTGTTCCGAAAGGAGTACCAACTATACGTTTGAAAGACTTTACAACAGAATATGCCGCTTTGACTTTAATATCTTCAGCCAGTAATCTCTCTTTTAGCAGTGCAGCCTCATAAAAGTATCCGATATCCATTTGATTGATATACCACTCAAATTGAGCATTTTCATAAGCGAGGTTTACCAGCATCAAAGCCAACGCCGTATCGCTCTCCCATCCCAAGTCGCAGATAAGTGCAGAAAAATCCGTACATTTGTTGTTTTCGATAAGTTGGGCATCACGAAGGAAGCGCTTAAAATGAGTGAACATATTAGGCCCCAGAGTATGCTCAGTAAAAAAATCATCTTGTAAATCAAAGTATGACACAAGCCAGTCACGTTTAGGTGCATGGTCATCGAAACAGTTTATAGTCTTCATCTTTTTTTCTCCTTGCGGTATCTTCAACGAATTGTAAACATGGCATCCTGCAGGAATATCGTGACATTCATGGCATTGTATACAATCTGAAATTGTTACTTTACCATTTTTAAAATGTATATGCCCACCTTTGCAATTTGTTTCACAAACTCTGCATCCTACGCAATAGGCCGCCTTTTTAAGTGACTGCCTAATAATCTTCCCTGCTGTCGGATGTGCCTTAACATCTTTCTCTGATATCTGAAATACAGCACCATTTGCTGTTTCCTCTATCTTTAGCGGAATTGTTGATATATCCGCCGTCTTAATCCATTCTTTCCAATCAGAATTCGGATGTATCAACTCAATATCTATCTTTCCAGCACTAGTCTTTTCCTTGTATTTCAAAACATTTCCTGCTATTCCTCTGCCACTTCTACGGTTATCCCAACCACCAGAAGTAACATAAGAGTGAAGTTCTGATTCGCTATAGCTGTCCCAGTTGTTTTTTCGTTTAATAATATCAATAAATGCATCTATTTTATCCGTGTAGTTATATCTGCGAATGTAATCACTACATCCACCCGACATTGGGCACAACAAGCAACCAGCACGAGAATTTCCTTTTGTATAGGCTTTATTTATAAACAGCTTTCTAGCATATATATAAAGCCATATTTCAGCTGAAGTCCACTCTAATAAAGGATTAAAACTGTGCTGACCTTTTTGCTTTTTTCCATAATTTTCATATTCATACTTGCTCCGAGCAAGACTTTCGTGTCTCCTTACACCAACATAATCAAGCCCTGTATAATTTTTCTTTCCTGTTATTTCTCGCATTTTTAATGTCTGCGGCGTACTTTTATGTACACTACAACACCATCTTAGTGTACGTGATGGCGGACCGAACAGTTCCCATGAATCTTTCGGTTCAAAGTGAGAGCGAGCAATATAAAAGGGAATACCGTCCTTATCACACTGCTTTTTAGCTTCTTCCACGGCTTCATAAGTATCTGGAAACTCCATGCCGGTGTCTCCGAAAATAACTACGAAACTGTCCTTTGGCAGCGCCTTTTTAACAAGATCCAACAGCACTGCGCTGTCCTTGCCTCCGGAAAAGGCTACATGGAAAATGTCAAGCTTGTCTTTAAATTTCTCATATTCCTTGACAATTTTTTTAACTGTAGAATCCTCTATAACTGTCAATAAATCCTCGTTGAGAGCACACATTGCTTCTATATCCATAGGAATCAACTTCGTTCCTTGTTTCCAATATGGATTTGTTTCGTTTGCGTCATCCACAATAATCAGCTCCGGTGCAGTATAAAGATCACCGCCCTTTGTCTTGGCAATTTGTACACCTCTGTACCAATAGATATTCGATTCTGCCCACATGTAGGGCACTTCGTTCTGTTTGTCGTAATCCCAGTGTTTATGAAAACCAAGGATATCCATCTCCGCAGCATAAACCGGGCGAGGCTCCTTAGAAAAATTCGTAGGAGTGGAATTCAGTATAATTCCACCGGTCTTCGAATCAAATGTGTAGGAATACATACTATCACCTCTCTTTTCGTAGTTCCGAAGCCCGCTGTGCAATTTCTCCCAGCTTGGCATATTTGCTTTTTGCCATATATCCGGTATTAAATAGATACTGTCCAATAACCTCCGGTACCAGCTCCACATCGGTTCTCGCAATGGCAATGGCAAGCATTTCGTTATATTTTTTATTGAAATACTTTTCCGCTATGATTCCAGCGTTCTTATCGTTAAAATGAATCACATGAAGGCTGTATTTTTTGCTGTACTTATAGCAGTAGCTTTCCAGCAGATAATGATTCCAGTTCTGTCCGCAAATCGGGAACATGGCAAAGGTTGTCACATCCCTAATAGCTCTGAAATTGTCGGTAATAAATCCAGACAACACGGCGTCGATTTCATCCACGGGAAAATTTACGAGCCGGTTTGCGACAAAGCGGTTTCTGTCTACCCGCACCATGTCATCATAAAGAGCCTGAAAAGCATATTGCCGGTTTGTACTGCCTGTAAGCTCTATAACCTTATCAGCAACTTCATCAAAAGTGCATTCATCTCTGTCTTTGATATACTTCTTCAATAGTGTAACCGCATCAAGCTCAGATTTTTCTTTGGTGAGAATCTTACCGTTCAGATGATATTTGCCAGAAAGCACTTTTTTATATATAGCATTATAAATGGTAAGCTGTGACAACTCATAGTTTTCTTCCTCAATGCTACCAAGAGGGACATCGCTTAAAGATGCAAATCCGTTCTCTTTACAAGCATTATCCACAAAGTCAAAAATGTCCTCCGCTTCATCCTCAGAAATGCAGAATCGGTCAATGAAGAGGTATTCTCCTTCGGAAACAAGTACAAAAAGGTCATTACCTGAAATAACGCGCCAAATATTATTCAGCGGGATATACGGCAGACGATCATGAAGACTGTATACACTTACAGACTGGTTGTTTCCCCAAACCCGCTTTATTTCATCAGTGACAGCTTCCTTCTCTGGTAGCCTGCTTCCTTTGATCATAAACTTTTTAGCGAAAGAACATCCGGCGATGTTTTTCTGCAAATACTCCTTCAGCATTTCAGGAGAAGTAATCACATAGGAATTCATCCATTCTTGTTTGTTTGCAAATAGGCTGTCATAATAAATAACGGCTGCGCCGGAAGAAAAAACATCATCGACAATACACTGGAGCTCCTGCGGCATGTCATTGTTCTTACAATAGACCTTGTCATCAATTACAGTTCCAGAGGATAGAATAGCAGCTTTTAGCAGTTCATCATCTTCTGGCAGAGAGATTTCCATTGCCTCCGCAAACTGACGGAAGCGCATGAGTTCTCTGATCGAATCGTATTTAAAGCCATATTTGTAGTGCTTCTTCAACACAGTAACGATTCGTCCGAAGATTTCCGCTGTAGCAGATGTTTGCTTGTTGCCGCTGTTGCCAAGGGACGCGATTGCTTTTTTAGGAATTTCCGCACCAATGAATTCCAGCAGCTTGTTAATAGCGGCGCTGAAACGGTTATGCTGCTGTTCGTTATATCTAATAAAATCTGAATCACTGTACAATTCTGTTGCCGTTACAATAGTTGTTTCTTTATTTTCACTAAATAATGAACACGACTCATATCCTTTATTGGTGGCATAGCGCTCAGCGCTTCTGATGGAAGAAACATAAGAGGAACAGGTTCTGTCTGCAAGCTTCACCGTATTCTGCAGATAAGCATAGAATTCAGCTTCACAGGCAGTACTACTAAACGACGATGTACTATTTGAAGCAGTCGTTCCAATTCTTCTTTCATATACAATTGTGAGACTATCGTGAGCCACACCGCATATGAAAAGAAGTTTTTTTATCCGTTTGATAAAATCCGTCGCACTGAAATTGGTTTCTATGCAAAGCTCTTCATCAATCTCTCTTGGCGATGTCATATGACCTAAGTCGCTTGCTTTACCGAATTCCAATCTCGTGCTACCTGGAAAAGAACTAAGAGAGCTGAACACATCCGGATAGTCCTTGTATAGGACAGCTACTATACTGACATAAACGTCCTTCCATGTAGAAGGTATAGAGAGCTCTTTGCCAAAGAAAGTGATGCTTCTCGGCTTGGTAAATGCCATGGATTCTATCCTTTCAAAATCAACGACGTTCAAGACTTCTTTCATCTCAGCCGATGCGTCTGCTACAAGGTTGTAAGATTCTGTAGAGACCGAAGCTTCTTCTTTTTTCTCGGTTTGAATTGGCAGTTGCAAACAATACCGCATGTAAACATTGAAATCATCGTTTATATTTTTGATGAGCTTTCTATTTTTAATCTGGAAGACCTTGTTCTTTCCAGCAGATTTATAAATAACCTCCAATTTCGATATATCTGTAATATCAAATATCGACCCAGATATCATTTTTGTAGCAATTGCAAATTGCTCTACTCGCAGAATGTTTTTCTCTATCCACTTACATCTCTTGGCAGGCAAAACGGATGCGACCCACACCATAAAAGCGTCCTTATTATTCTTTTTGGCCGCTACCATACTTTTTGCCTCCTGTAATAACTTCAAATATCTCTCAGTATCATTACGATACAGGAATACCACTTTCTCAAACAACCTCGTTGCCGGAACATAAATCTTTTTACCTTGGTATGCGGAATCCATGCTTTGCATCTGAAAAGATATGCCATTTTCATTTCTGTAAATGTCATCAATATCAAGTCCGCGATTAGCTGCCATTCTACGTAGCTCAGTAGAAATGCGCTTTATTATTTGCACCTTTGGCTCTTCCCGTTGAAGTGTCTCAAGGTAACCTTCCAGAAGAATGACAGCTTCATATATATCCCATTTGGGTTGTCTATTGCCAGGTGTCATAGCCGTCCTCCTTCCCATATTGCAACATTTCATTATGAATTAATTAATGCCCGATAATTCATACTCAGCATTTATCCGCAGCGCCTCCGGAACGAATCCATTCTTCAACTTCCGATATTTTAAGCTTCCAAATTCGCCCGACCTTACTCGCTGGCATACTTCGATTACTAATCCATTGAAGTACTGTTTCACGGCTTACGTCAAGATACTTTGTTATATCTTTCATCGAAACCCAGTTTTCTTTCTTCTGTATATCAACCGTGTTTTACCTCCATCATCAGTATGTGTGTTCACAGCTATTAAGGTTAGCATTAAAGACCTGCACAACCCGTTGTTGGGCCTTTTATAAATCGAATTATGTTTGTGTTTTAATCAACATCAGGAATATCGTTTTCAAAGATAATAACTTGGCCGTAATTCTGATGGTCTAAATGGGAGAACGACACCGTTTTCACGCTGTCATGTTAGAAGTATTCTCCCTCCTAAAGGATGGGATCGGTGAATGATTGCTTATCCTGAATTTGGGATAAGCATGGATAGGCAAAGTAGAAAGTACTGACAGCATATAGAAAACGAGCTCCTTAACATTAAAGCATATATATAATTAATTATAACACACTTTTTTGACAACAATCAATCCTTTTACACTAAATCTTACATAAATCCACAACAAATTTATTTGTTGCCGCTATTGACACAGCGGTTGAAACTCTGATAGTCTTTAAACAAAACTTGACAGCTGACTGGCTTTATACTCGGCAATTGCTGATATAAAACGTTCGCCGTATTGCTTCAGCTTGTTGTCACCTACACCGTTGACTGATAAAAATTCTTCGGGTGTTACGGGAAGTTTTCTGCACATATCCATAAGTGATGCGTCCGAAAAAATCAGAAATGCAGGAACACCCTTTTTGCTTGCAATCTCGTACCTGATTTGCTTAAGAGTATCAAACAGAGAAATATTAACTGTTTCCTCGACAGTTTTCTCTTTGGTTTTAATTCTGACAGTTTTCTTGACCTTTACTTTCGCTTTGCCTTTGAGTATGGGATAGCTCATTTCTGTTACTCTGAGTATCGGCTTGCCTGCTCCTACTGATATGATATATCCCTGTTCTTCCAGCTTTTCGATTATGTACTTTATTTCTGTCGGTTTTGAGTCCTTCATTATGCCAAAAGTGGATTGCTTATCAAGTCCGAAATATGTTATTCTGTCATTTGTTTTTCCTCGCAGGACATCAGAAATTATTGTTGCGCCGAATTTTTGTCCTGTTTTGATGATACAGGATAGAATTTTCTGCGCTTCAATCGTAACATCTACCGTTTCAAATTTTGTCAGGCAGTTTGAGCATTTACCGCAGTTATCCTCTGCTTCATCGCCGAAATATCTGAGCATATAATTACGCAGGCAATTGCTTGTCCTGCAATAGAAAATCATATGCTTTAAGCGTTCTTCCTCTCTCTGCTTGAACATCTCGTTCTGTTCGGGTGTAAGTTGTGGATTCGGCTCGGTATTTTCGATAAAATATCGGCAGGTCTGCACATCTCCTGCTCCGTAAAGCAGAATACAATCCGCCTCCTGACCGTCACGTCCTGCTCTGCCTGCCTCCTGATAATAGCTTTCGATATTCTTCGGCATATTGTAATGAATTACATATGATACATTCGACTTATCTATGCCCATTCCGAACGCATTTGTCGCAACCATAACCGGTTTGCGGTCATAGACAAAATCGTCCTGATTCTTAACACGCTCCTCGTCGCTCAAGCCTGCGTGATAGCGTGTTGCCGGAAAGCCGTTTTTGATAAGCAAATCGCAAACGCTCTCGACCTTTTTTCTCGTTGAACAATAGATAATTCCCTACTTGTCCCTGCGTTCTTTTATAAGTTCAATAAGCCTGTTGTCCTTTTTGGCAGGTTTTAAAACGGAGAAAAACAGATTCGGTCTGTCAAAGCCTGTGGTCACTACGGTAGGATTATTAAGCTTTAAAATATTTATAATATCCTTTTTGACTTCATCAGTAGCGGTTGCCGTAAAAGCTCCGATTATCGGACGATTCGGGAGAACGGAAATGAATTTATTGATATTGAGATAGCTCGGGCGGAAATCCTGTCCACATTGCGAAACACAATGCGATTCGTCAACGGCTACCATTGAAATTTTTATTCTTCTGCATAAATTAATGAAACCGACTGAATCCAGCCGTTCGGGTGCGACATAAATTATTTTATAAATTCCCAAAGCCGCATTTTTCAACACCTTGTCATATTGTATATCGGTTAATGAGCTGTTAATATAAGCCGCTTTTATTCCCTGCTGAACAAGAGCATTGACCTGATCCTTCATCAAAGAAATCAGCGGAGAAACAACAATCGTAACACCTCTTAGCATAATTGCAGGAACCTGATAGCATATAGATTTCCCTGCACCGGTAGGCATTATACCAAGAGCATCCCTGCCCGACAACAGGCAATCAACCATTTCTTCCTGACCTTTTCTAAACGAGGAATATCCGAAGTATTTTCTTAATACATCAAACTTATCCATAACTCTGCTCCTGATTTTTTCTATACTTTTATTATAGATATTTTGGGGGAGTTTTCAAGACAAACAACGCAGTTTATCATAATTCAGCATAAAATAAGGTCGGGTATCCGTTGTGAATTACCCGACCTTTGATTTACAAATCCTCATCTATTGTAACATTCGTATTTCGTTGTGTTTTTATCTTAATAAATGAGTCCATCCCAATTGACAAAAAATCTTACGAAATAATAAGTCATTCTCTTTTCCCCTTTCGATTGTTTCTATATTGTGTCTTTATCTTACCATACCTACTGTGACAAGATGCGAACAAATTTTTGTGATTTTGAAAAGTTTTTTACTTTTTCTGTTATCTGAATTTGTGGTGATTTTGCTTAAAATAATGAGTGCATCCAATTGTAGAAACGCTTTTCGAGATAAGCAATCATTCTCTTTTCCTCCTTTCGTTTGTTTGTTTCTTTATTGTGTCTATATCATAACAAACCGACTGTGACAAGATCCGGACAAAATCAGGGAAATTTTAAATTTTTTCAAAAATTCTTTGATAAATATAAATTTGCCAAGCAATATTACTCTCTTGCTCGGCAAATTCAAATTGAGATTTCACCTGTTTTAAGAGATTTAATAACTGTTATATTTTGTTATTAAATTCTCCGCAAACCCTTGAAAACACTGGATTTGTCACAGGTGAGTTTTCCCTTATTGTTTCCCTTGTGTTATATCGTCCCACCAGTGTTTACGAACTCTGATAAGGGCAAATACAAGGGCAAGAAAAATCTATAAAACAGTATAACACAAAATAAAAGTGACATGGTGAACTGATTAAAATGCTTCTAATTTTATTACAAATGATTGACAGAACGATAAGGAGATTTGATACGATGAGAACGATATTTGCAGAATACAATCCACACAGAAACAGCATTGATGTATATACCAGTGCTGGCTATATGCTCCGCATTGACTGTGGGAAACAGAAAAGAATTTAAAAACAACACCCGGATCAGATTGTGCATTAAATGCACTTGCTATTGATAAACCGCTGGAATATGCAAAATTATATCTTGATGGAACAATGCAGATATGGGTTGATGCAGAAGATTCATTAGAACTATGGTGATTTTTTCAACAGCACTAAAGTTACTTTTTTCAACATCGTTATTGAGAATAGTCATTTTACCGTGCATATATTCAATATCTTTTTATCCATTATAATGAAATCAAGGGCTGGTCTAATGCCAGCCCTACAAAAATGAATTTGCATAGAAAATAAATTTACAATTTTTCCGATATAAACCTGTTATCAACAAATATAAAAATAATTTATATTATCGTATCTATTGATATGATACGTATTTCAAAGAGGAGTCTGTGAAACTTTTTCTGTAAAATAATCTAGGCAAGGTCCTTCTATGATAAAATAATTATCATTAGGAGGGCCTTTTATTATGGCAAGACAAAAGAAACCTGTACACAGAGTACAAATGACCGATGGTAAAAGAAACATCATTCGGCAGCTTCTCGAAGAATACGATATCGAGACTGCAGAAGACATCCAGGATGCTCTCAAAGATCTCTTAGGTGGCACCATTAAAGAAATGATGGAGGCCGAAATGGATGATCACCTTGGATACGAAAAGTCCGAGCGTTCTGACAACGATGATTATCGCAACGGCTATAAACATAAGCAGGTAAACAGTCGGTATGGTTCTATGGAAATCGAAGTCCCACAGGATCGAAAATCGACCTTTGAACCACAGATTGTGAAAAAGCGTCAGAAAGATATCTGCCAGTAAATATACCGTAGTCTCATCACCCCTTTGATTAACCAGTTCTTCGACATCCGGCCAATTATCCTTATTCTCGAATTTTTCAGTTGATGAACTTGAATCATCCATTGACGGTTCATCCGGGAACTGTACTACCTCTTGTTTCTTCGCCTCTGTTTGCTCCATATTATTATCTTCTGCTGTTGCAAGCTCACTATTATCTCCGCTCGCAACGACCTGCTCTGTACTGTTTCCGGTTTTAGTCATAATTCCGGTTTCCTGCTGCCCACATGCGGTCAATGAACATACCATAATTACAGAAATCATCAAAAATGACTTATTCTTCATATCTTTTTTCTTCATCCATCTAATTTACATTACTTTTTGCCATATCGCGCGCAAAGGAATATACCTTTTCTGACCACTGCCATACATCCAGCTTATCATGACTCAGGCAAAACGCTCTGTCTGACAACTGTTCTGGCATAACTTTCATTATTTGATCCTTGTATTCAGACGGAATGACAATCATATGCACATAATTAGCCAGCTTCACTTCATCTTTTACCTTAACCGGTAAAAAGCCATCGTAATGTCCTTCATTTCATTATCACTTACGTTCGGATAATCTGATAAGGCTTTGTATAAAACGCCATCCCATAATTCTGTGAACTCATGGTTTCCTATATTTATCTTCATATTGTTATCACCTGTCTTAGGATTCTCCTAATTCTAGAATTTTTTCTCCTGTCTGCGGATCTTCGATCCCGAGCAAAGATAAAATCAATGCCATTCGCATATATTTTCCGTTCTGTACCTGCTGAAAATAAGCCGCTCTGCTGTCATCATCCACATCGTAAGCAATCTCATCAACACGTGGCAGCGGATGCAGTACCGGCATATCTTCCTTTGCCAGCTGCAGTTTTTCCCGATTGAGAATATAAGTATCTTTCAGGCGGATATAATCCTCTTCATTGAAAAAGCGTTCTTTCTGTACTCTCGTCATATAAAGAACATCCAGCTTGGGAAGGCTATCTTCCAGACTGGATACTTCCTCATACGGCGTATGCGTCGGCTCTAATGTTTCATCCACAAGATAATCTGGGATTCTGAGTTCTTCCGGCGAGATAAAATAGAATTTATTTCCTGTATGGCGCACCAGGCTCTTTACTAGCGAGTGCACCGTTCTTCCGAACTTCAAATCTCCGCAGAAACCGATGGTCAGATTGTCGAGTCTACCAAGTCTCTGGCGAATAGTCATCAGATCGATCAAAGTCTGTGTTGGGTGATTATGTCCGCCATCCCCGGCATTAATGACCAGGATTTTCGAATACATGGACGCACAAAGCGGTGCCCCTTCCTTCGGATGGCGCATGACAATGATATCTGCATAACAACTAACGACCCTTACCGTATCCGCAATTGTCTCCCCTTTGGAAACGCTCGATTGGTCTGCCCCTGCGAATCCAATCGTCTGTCCACCAAGACTGAGCATTGCCGATTCAAAAGAAAGCCTCGTTCTGGTACTTGGCTCTTAAAAAAGTGTTGCAAGCTGTCTGCCGTCTGCTGCATGTGCATAAGCTTTTGGATTTGCAGCAATCCTGTCTGCGAAATCCAGCACTTCATACGTTTCTTCTACTGTAAAATCCAAAGGACTTATCAAATGTCTCATAACCACTCTCCTTTTGTTAAATACTGACTTCTCTCTGCACCTACGGATATGAACTGTATTTCATGCTGCAGAAGATCCTCTAACGTCTCTACATACGTTTTGGCTGCATCCGGCAGTTCATCATAGGTTACGCAACCGCTGATGTCTGTCTGCCAGCCGGGAAGCATTCTCACAATTGGTACATATTCTTCTAGATCCTCTATCGGATCAAAATCCGTCACTTCCTGATTTCCCTTTTTGTAACCTACAATCACAGGGATTTCTTTCATCATACTGAGCACATCAAGCTTAGTTAATGCAATCTTGTCCGCGTTCTGACACTTTAATCCATACCGGCTTGCAACTGCATCAAACGGTCCTACACGACGCGGACGTCCTGTGGCAGCACCATATTCTCCGCCAAACTTGCGCAAAAGTTCCATCCAGGATTCTGGCATGGCTTTTTCTGCTGTAAATGGCCCTGCACCTACACAGGTTGAATAAGCTTTCAGTACACCAACGACATGGTCCAGTTGCTTTCCCGGTATCCCCGCCCCTATCGGACCGTAGGCAGAAATCGTTGAAGAACTTGACGTATATGGAAAAATGCCATAATCAATATCCCGCATAGCTCCAAGCTGTGCCTCTAAAACAACACGTTTTCCTTCCTTTAATGCTTCCTCGAGATAAGCACCTGTGTCTACTATATATGGCCATAACTCTGCTGCCTGAGCTTCACACCAGGAAAGCAGTGCCGGATAGGACATCGGTTCCTGATAATAGCATCCTGCAAGCTCCAGATTCTTTGCCTCGAGCATCATTTTCAAACGATTCTGTACGGATTCCTCTTTTAGATGAAGCAGATCCCCAAGACGCAGTGTCTTCTTTCTGTATTTGTCACTGTATGCATAGGCAATGCCTCTTTTTGTGGAACCAAACGCTGCTCCTGTTTTTGCAAGACGTGTTTCTTCGATTTCATCCTGAATTTTGTGCCAAGGCATAGAGATTGTTGCCCGTTTGGAAAGTTTTAAGTTGTTTGGTGTGACCACAACACCTTTTTCCCTGATCTGTGCAATTTCGTTTGTCAGATGTTTCAGGTCTACCACCATACCATCGCCGAGTACGCATATTACATTCTCATGCAGAATACCGGATGGCAGCAGATTTAAGACAAATTTCTGCTGTTTGGCAACCACTGTATGACCAGCGTTATTGCCGCCCTGATAGCGGACAACAACATCTGCATTCTCCGCAAGCAGATCGATCACACGACCTTTTCCTTCGTCTCCCCAGTTAATTCCTGTTACAGCTGTAAGCATATTTTATTCTCCTTCTATTGACACTGTCTTTGAACATAAACCCATGCATAATCTGTTATGAGCAATACCGGAATGTCCGGTCGGTAAGTATTCTCGCAAAAATAAGTCCAAGCGGTAACGATACAATAATCATGATCGCTGCTACAAGCCACAAAACTGCCTCTGTTAGTGACATAATTCCAAAATTATAAATCGCACGATACAAATATAATCCTGGCACCATAATTACAATGGATGGCACTGTCAGTGAAATTCTCGGATATCCATGATTTCTCTTTATGATGGATGCAAGCAGACCTGCAGTCAGTGCTCCTATGAAAGCTGCTGCCGCAGATGGCATCCCTGCATAATCGACCAGTTCCAGCCGCAATGTATTTGCAACGGCACCGATACATGCCGCCGTTGCTGCTATATAGACTGAACTGTTAAACATAATCGAGAATCCAAATACTCCGCAAAAACTTGCGATCAGACGTAAAACCAGATGCATCATACTTCCTAGATGCAAAGCTACAAAATCCTGTGGCTGAAGCTTTAACAAAAGTGCCATGATCCATGCAAACACCGTTGCACCCAGAACAATAATAATGGAATAGGTAAGCCGCTCCAGACCAGATCGCAAATCCAGCTTTGCCAAGTCAATTCCACTTGTGATAAACGGAAATCCCGGAATAATAAACAACATGGAACAGATATATCCGGCCTCATGCACTGCGGAAACGTGTAACAACAGCTCTGCCATATGCAGACAGACAGCATACGTCAGACATGCAGCTGAAATAGATGCCGCAATGTTTAAAAACAATGTGTAATGATGTTTGATCAGCTTCATCCGGATAAGGTTACCAACACCAGCGGCAATAAATGCAAATATCATCTCCACCGGGCCACCACCCAGCAGAAATGTAAATCCACAACACGCAAGTGCCGCTGCCAATCCGAGTTTTACCGGAGAATAGAGTTCATGGATCTGCTCGATTTCATCCAGCCGCTTATGGATTTCTTCTCCGGTCAAATGCGCTTCCTGAGATGGAAAACTATTTACAAACTGTTCCATCCGATAAAGCTTGGAAGTATTTACTCCGGTATTTGCAATACTAAGAGACTGTGAAACACACTCTTTTCCATCAAAACAATTAAACTCTATGGACATCAGTCCCACATCCACTGTACAGGTTACTCCAAGTTCCTTGGAAAGCCTGTTCATAGAAGTCCGCACACGCCATGCTCCGGTTCCACAGGAAAGCATAATCAGACCAACCCGGCCGACAACCGATGCCTTTTCAATCAGTCCTGCCTGCTGAATCAGCACTTCACCGTCATTCTCTGTATAATCGTGCCACGGAATCTCCATATGATTTTTTTCCATGATTTCTATATAATCATTTTTCGCCATAAATGATCTCCTCCGCTTTTGCAACATGACGTTCGAGATTTTTCAGGAAGATAGAATTCGGAAGGAAAATTCCAATTTCATCATATCGGTTGTTATTCTCCACCAGCGAATCCTGTCCATAAAATACGTAAGCCATTGGAAGATTCTTTTCCAGCTCAATCATAAGATCCCACACGGCAGAATATACTTCTGCCTCTGTCTCCTTCTCCTTTACGGTATCCGGCAGTTCACGAATGAGCAGCACACCCATATTTTTTTCAAGAATCTTTTGTTTCACATCCATGTAATCCGACTGATATTCATGGCTGTAACGGTATGCCTGTGCAAAATATATATTTTTCTGATTGCCGAGATCTTTGTATACCTCATGAAAATGCCGGTATTCTTTTTCATGAGCTGTGCCTTTGTATGCAGGAAGTAATTGCCCATTTTCATCCGTCATAATGACCGGATTTTGCTTTCCGTCTGCATCAAAACGATAGGGAATCAGAAATGAATTTCTCAACAGGTCAAACAATGTATTCTGACATATGCCCATAAGGAAGGCCGACAGGTCCCGGTTCGTATACGCATTGAACAAAGTCAGTGAAAATTCTGCCGGAGAAATTCCGGCATCCGAATCATCATTGCAAAATAAACAGTTACAAAATGTTTCCTGTAACTTTTCACATGCCCAATGATCATTTAATATTTTCTGAAACAAAACCTCTGCCTTTTCCTCTCGTGGAAAAATCGTCTGTTCCTTCATGCTTCATGCGCTTCCTTTCTTGCTTTTTTCATCTTCTTTGATTATACTCTTGCATTATGGATAAGTAAAAACTATAATTGATATGTTATAAATAACATTTTGATATGTCAGAGGGGGTTCTATCGATGAATGTAAATTTTGAATACTATCGAATTTTTTATTATGTTGCAAAATACCACAACTTTACCAAAGCCGCACATACACTCGGCAGCAGTCAGCCAAATGTGACAAGGGCCATGAACTGTCTGGAGCAGCAGATTAATACAACTTTGTTTGTACGTACCAACCGGGGCATTCAGCTTACCCCGGAAGGGGAAAAACTTTATACCCATATTTCCGCTGCAATGTCACAGATTTTTGCCGCAGAAGAGGAGCTATCGGATAGTACGGGGCTGTCACATGGAAGCATTGCGATCGGTGTCAGCGAGACCGCATTAAATATTTTTCTTTTTAATAAACTTAAAGCATTTCATATGACCTATCCCGGCATCCGCCTGAAACTGTACAATTACTCCACCCCACAGGCCATTGATGCCGTAAAAAGTGGAAAAATCGACTTTGCTATTGTTTCAACTCCAGCTTCCGTGGAATCACCACTCAGACAGATTATGCTGCAGCCTTTTCAGGAAATCCTTGTCGGTGGTACAACTTTTACCGCACTCGGCTGCCAGGAATTATCTCTCGCAGAATTAAAAAACTATCCGCTGATTTCGCTTGGACGTGAAACAACGACGTTTCAGTTTTATCATGCACTCTTTCTCTCTCACGGACTCGAACTTGCCCCTGATACCGAAACCGCCACGACCGATCAGATTCTCCCTCTTGTCAAATGTGAGCTGGGCCTGGCTTTTCTTCCAGAAGCAATGGCACATGATTCTATTCAAAAAAGAGAAATTGTCCAGATATCACTAAAAGAAAACATTCCGGAAAGAAATATATGCATGCTATACGATTGCCAACATCCGCTGAACTCAGCCGCCCGACAATTCCGGAAAATGATTCTGGAAAATCATTTGTCATAGTTTATAGCTATGAACAAGCAATGTTTTTAAGTATTATACAATCTCCTCAATTGTAATCCAAGATTCCATACCCGCTATCTTGGATAAGTGTAAAAGTTAATAGTTATCAGTGTAAAAGAAAGGTA
>ENA-UPSY01000493-UPSY01000493.1-human-gut-metagenome-genome-assembly--contig:-NODE-493-length-47646-cov-37.055877_pt1 | contig 47646 bp, 37 predicted proteins | sample MGYA00250044_ERZ773365 | MGnify/ENA primary metagenome ERZ773365 (study PRJEB29103, sample SAMN06111932) | human gut metagenome | biome: human gut; feature: ankylosing spondylitis patient; material... | reverse complement strand
TATTCACGAGCATTTTTGTGAAATATGACGGGAAATTTGCAAGCAGATGGCGTACAAAGTCGCCAGACGCTCTTTGTACGGTATTGCCTTTATTCAAGTTGAAAAGCATTACTCATACCGCAGGGCATCGATCGGATTCAGATTCGAAGCCTTGATAGACGGGATCAGTCCAAAGACAATGCCCACCACCATAGAGAATACCACGGAAACCACAATGGACAGCGAACTGATCGCCACCGGCACCGAGGCAATCTTGGAGATCAGCTGTGCCAGAGCGATGCCGATTCCCACACCAATGATTCCGCCGATGCTGGTCAGCACAGAAGCTTCTGTCAGGAACTGTGCCAGAATGCTGCCCTTTTTCGCACCGATTGCCTTTTTCAGTCCGATCTCGCGGGTACGTTCTGTTACCGATACCAGCATGATGTTCATAACACCGATACCGCCCACCAGCAGAGAAATGCTGGCGATCCAGATCAGCATGGTGTTGGTGGAGGAACTCAGTTTTTGCAGGGACTTCGCCTGTTTCAGCAAGTCCTGACTGTCATATTTGATCTGATTGCTGTCCCCTTCTTTTCCGACGCTATTGGTGCGAATCGTGGCGTTCATCAGTTCCGCCACCTTTTTTCCCACTGCCGGCATGCTGTCAGTATCCACTGCCTTTGCCAGACAGTTTTCCGGTTCATCATACCGATACGCGATCGGCCACGACTGACCGGGGATAAACATCTTGCCGCCGGAAGTGCCCATATACGTCCAGTAGTCCTCCTCGGAATTGATGACCGGCTCAAAGCTGCTGACCTCTGTCACGACGCCAACGACCGTAAAGGGTTCCCCGTTGATGTCGATGACGGAACCGATCGGGCTCTCGGAGGAGTACAGGCTCTTGACTGCGGTGCTGTCCAGAATCACTGCCTTGGCGTTATTGGTATATTCCTTGCTCAGGAATCCCCTGCCCTGCTGTACTTCATAGCCTGCCGTATCGAAATAGGCAGCATCAATGCCATACATGGAGCCACTGAACTGGGTGTTCTGATAATACACATTGTCGCAGTAGGAACGTGTACGGTAAAACGAAGCAGATTCCACATTTTTCAGGCTGGTGATCTGGTCCCGCACTTCCGCGGAAACCACCTGTACCCCGTCCGGTGCCGCCTGATAGCTGAAATCATAGGGACTTTCCCCCTGATACAGCTGCACATTAACAGTGTTGTTGCCGGAACCGATCAGATTGTTTTTGATCTGCTCATTGGTGCCCTTAATGGTAGACACAATGGCAATGATCGCCGCAATACCGATGATAATGCCCAGCATAGTGAGAATGGAACGCACCTTATGGGACAAAATGCCCTGTAACGATAACCGAATATTTTCCAGCATAATATGTCCCCCTTAGTATTCTGATGAGCCGTTGGTTTCGTTGACCAACGCTCCCTCTACGGCATACTTGCCATAGGGGAAACAGATATAATCTTCCTGACTGACACCGGAGAGAATTTCAATGGCATAGCCGCCGTTGATGATCTTGCCGGTCTGGACATTCTGCCGTTCCAGCTTCTTGTCCTTGGATTCCCGCAGCACATAGTACTGTCCATTTTCCTGCCGCACATAGCTGACCGGCAGATAGAACGTATCTCCGACATCGTCCGCCGCACCGGAAAAGCTCAGGCTGACATAGCTGCCCACTGACAGGCTGGTGGAATCGGTCACTGCTGCCTTAAACGGATAAGCACTGTTGTTCGGGTTTCCACTGCCGTTCTGATTGGTGTAGGAGGTCGGTGTCTTGTCGATCTCCGTCACCTCGGCGGTGAGCATTTCACCGGTATCCCACGAGTTGACAGTCACCGTTGCACCGACAGTCAGCTTGTCCAGATTCATTTCGCTGACAGTGCCCTGCACCATAACGCCGCCGCTGCCCTGTACCACCAGATACGGTTCGTTTTTCTCCAGCGATTCCACTGAAGCCGCCACCTTGGTGACAACGCCGTCGATCTTCGCCAGTTCCTGTCCCTTTTCCTGCTTTTCTGCCGCAGCATCATATTCGATCTGTGCCTTCTTCTGGTCGATCTGTGCCGACTGAATGGCGATCTGCTGCTCTGCCACCTTCTGTTTCAGCTGGGCACGGGTATAGACATAGTTGTCATTGTCCGTACCGGAAGATGCCATTGGAGTGACTGCCGCCATTGGCATTGCCGCCGCCATTGGCTGCACTGCTGCAGTCGGCTCTGCACTGGTGTCTGTATCTGCCGGCTGGGTGTCCGGCTGGGTATCCGGAGATGCTGTGCTGCTCTCCGGTACAGTACCAGTACTGCCGCCGGTGGTGCCGGAAGAAGCCGGTTCTGTTTCCGCGGGGGTGTTATTGGCAGGGTCATAGGAGAACGTACCGCCCACCTGCAACGTGCCGTACCACGTTCCGCCGCCGGAGATCTGCACACCGCCGTCCTCGGTCACCTTGATGTTCTGTCCCAGTGTCCAGTCACCGGTAGTGGCCAGCTGATCGCCGCGTACCAGCCAGCCGTAGAGCACGCTGCCGCTCTGGTCATACACCACGAAAACAGCACACTGCTTTGCTGCTTTCAGCTGCTCCAGAGCTGCCTGTGTCACAACGGTCTGACCGGTGCAGGCAAACTGATAGGGATCGTCCGGCGTGCCGGTACCGGCTGCCGCCTGTGTCAGAGCGATCACTGCTGCCAATGTATCCTTGGGAGAATCCGGTGTATCCGGCGTGTCCGGTGCGTCTGGTTCGTCCGGCTCATCGGGATAATCCGGATCATCCGGCACCACCGGTGCTTCTTCTGATGGACGCAGCTTTTTCAGACGTTCCAGCTCTTTCTGAGCCTTCCGCACATTTTCCTGTGCCACCGCCAGTGCCGTCTGTTTCTGGGCAACTTCCAGCCCTACTGCTGTCATATCATAGTCCAGCAGCGGTGTACCCTTGGTCACATGGTCGCCCTCTTTTACCAGCACCTTTGCGATCATCTGGTCGTCGGAGGGCGTGACATTCTGCACATCACCGGAAACCACCTGCCCGTCCATAGAGAGATCATCTCCCCACCAGTACTGGGTCAGATTTGCCACCGGTATCACATCTACGCGGTTCTTTTTCGTCTGCTGTGTCCGGTAAATCACCGTACCGCCGACAGTGCCGCCGGCAACAACTGCCAGACAAACCGCCACTGCAACGATCTTTTTTCCTTTTGTCATGAAGCATCGCCCTCCTGTTCTGTCCGGCGTTCTCCGAAGCCGCCCTGCTCCAGCATGCCGTCCCGAATGGTCACGATCCGCTGGGCATGCCGGGCGATCTCCGGTTCATGGGTAATCATGACAATCGTCACGCCCTCGCTGTGCAGCTGGGCAAACAATTCCATGACCTGTTCGCCGGAACGGGTGTCCAGTGCACCGGTCGGCTCATCTGCCAGCAGCAGACGGGGCTGACTCACCATTGCCCGTGCAATTGCCACACGCTGTTTCTGTCCGCCGGAAAGCTGAGTCGGCTTGAACTGTATCCGTTCTTCCAGCCCCACACGTGCCAGCATTTCCTTTGCCCGTTCCAGCCGTTCCTTTTTCCGCACGCCGGCATACAACAGCGGCAGTGCCACGTTTTCCAGCACAGACTGGCGGGGCAGCAGGTTGAAGTTCTGGAACACGAAGCCGATCTTCTGGTTCCGTATCGTGGAAAGCTGGTTGTCGCTGCACTGTGCCATGTCCTGTCCGTCGAAGAAATAGTCCCCGCTGGTCTGCTTGTCCAGCAGCCCGATAATGTTCATCAGCGTGGATTTTCCCGAACCGGACGGTCCCATGATCGCCAGATATTCCCCTTCTTCCACCTGTAGCTGAATGTGGTGCAAAACGGGGACAGGTTCTTTTCCCTGCATATAGGATTTACAGATGTCCCGCAAATCAAGTACCATCTGCCGCACCGCCTTCCGCTGTATCTGCTCCGGCTTCGTCTGCCGGCATCTCGTCAACACCGTCGCCGGCATCTTCTCCTGCTCCGGAGATCACGCTGTCTGCGGTGTCGCCGTCTGCACCGTCGCCTGCCATGCCGGCTTCATCATCTGCTCCGCCGATCACGCCTTCGTCCACAGGGTTTCCGTTTTCGTCGTAGGAAATATCCTCATTGCCGTTGTCGTCCACGGTATCATCTGTGCCGTCATCTTCCGGTGTGGCTTCGTCAGGATTGGTCGTGGTTTTCATACCCTCCTGATAGGAATCCGACGGGAATGCGATCATATCGTCCTCCGACAGACCGCTTTTGATCTCGCAGTCGCCCATGGTGTCGTCTGTCTGTCCTACTTCTACTTCCCGCTTTTCCAGACGGTCTTTCTTATCAGCAGCCCAGACATAGGTCTTGCCGTTTTCATCAGTCTGCACGTAATCGGAGTACAGCCAGATGCCGGTTTTTTCAACGCTTTCATCGGCTCCGGTATCTGCCGAAACCAGTAGATGCTGCCCCAGCATCAGCCCGTCACTGGAATCCAGCGTCACATAAAAAGGATACTTGGAAGCGGTGGTCATCTCATCGCTGCCGCCGTAGTACATGTTGTTATTCTGGCTGTTGTCGGCTTCGGTAGAGATCTCCGAAATAGTGCCCGTCCAGCTGGAATCGTCTACGCGGGAGTGCAGCACCATGGCTTCATCTTTATAAATCGACTGTACATTCTGCTCGCTGATCGTGCACTTCACACGGAATTCTCCGTCGGACATGATCTTCATCAACACATCTGTGCCGTCCGACTGAAGCTGTTCGGTCGTTTTCAGGGACTGCACCGTTCCGGCGATCTCCGCAGTCACTGTGGCATTGTTAATGGTATTCTGTAATTTTTCCAGTTCGATCTTCTTGGTCTTGATGTCGTATTCCGACTTGGCAATATCGGTTTGCAGGGACTGGATCTGCGTGGTATAAGTCAGCTTATCGTCTGCACTGGCACTTTTCTTTTCCGTTTCCAGCTGGCTGATCTGCTGCTTGTTGGACTCGATCTCATTCTGCATGCGTTCGATCTCCACGTTACCCTGCTGCAATTCCAGCTGCATGGATTCCACATCATAGGTGAACAGCGGATCACCGGCGTTGACGTGGTCGCCCTCCTGCACAGCAATGCTGGAAACTGTCTTGGAGGTGTCCAGCTTGACTTCCTTGGTTTCCTGCGGTTCTACCACGCCGGAAAACTGCAAGTCGGAAATCGTTGTTGCCGCAGAATTCACATCTTTTATCGGCATCACGTATGCCACACCGTCCACATCACTGCCCCTGCTGTAGTGCCGCCACACCAGCACGCCGCTGACGCATACCGCCGCAGCTGTAACACCGGCAACTGTGCCGATTATGATTTTCTTGGATTTTCCCATATTCCTTCCTCCCAGTCCATGCTCCGCAGCAGTGCGTTCTGCCGGCGGAGTTTTTTGAAGCAGTCCTGCACAAATCTAGGGCAATACCGCACAAAGAGCGTCTGGCGACTTTGCACGCCATCTGCTTGCAGTGTTTCCCTAGATGCTGATTTCATCTTTTTGGCAGCTGTTTCAACTGTTGTATTCCTCATGCAACGGATTGCCTTTAGTATACCACACCTCTTGACGGTTGTCAAGAGGTTTTTCAAAATTTCTGCGGAAGATTTATTTGGGAAATTTGTGCAAAGGTGAGAGGCGGGAGAGGGTTGTGCGGTGTTCCCTTAAAACGGAGAAAAATCACCTCACAAAATTCGCATATCATTATCGTGTCACCCTCTCCTGAACAGATGCTCTCACGCCGAAATCCGACAATACCGTTCCCCTTCCAGCACCTGCTGCATGTACTTTTCCGGTGTTGTCATGCAGACAGCACTCTGAAATGTGAAAGGACTACAGCCGGACACCAGCACTGCACCGGTATCGTCTTTCTTCACCGGAAACTGCCGGTTTCTGCTGCACACGTTCCAGTAGACCACCGCAGGCAGCTGATACCCTGCCGCCTGATATTCCTGCTTCATCTGCTGGAATATCGTCACGCCGTTGCCGGACTGCTCATCGAATTCCATGTCCGAGATCACGTAGATCACTTTCGGCAGTTCCTCCGGCGGCACGTGGTGCTGAACTGCACTCTGAAGTATCAGACGAAATACTTTTTCCAGATCGGTATTGCTGACTTCATTATAGGACATACAGTGCTCCACCTTTTGAAAAATATCCTCCCCTTTCAGAGCAATCAAGCGGGGGTTGTCGGAAAAGGTGATAAAGTGGTTGTGGAAGTATCCCTCATTTCGTTCGGCACAGTAAATGCCCAGCGAAACGGCAACATGAATCGGCATCACATCGCCGGAATAGTTCCAGTACATGGAACCGGAACCGTCTACCACGGCAATGGCATTTTGTTCCGGCATATAATCCGGCAGGGACTTCCATGTCACGTCCAGTATCCGCTGTTTTTGTGCAATGTCATCATAAAACATTGCGTTTTCCTCCAATTCGATGCAGTCCCGAACGATCTCATAGGGGAAAAGCTGACCTGCTTTCAGCATTCCCTTTTCCTGCTCTGCCCGTTCCAGAAACTCGGAGTACCGCTGTCTGTCATGCTTGCAGAATGCTTTCTGATACTTGTACAAGGCTCTGGAGGGTAGCTTGGCATAATCAAAGGTGTAATCCTTCCGGCAAAGCCGCTTTTCCAGCACGTCTGCATAGGTGCGAAGCTGGGAGAGCATTTTCCGGTAAGCCTTTTCCGAAAGATGCAGCCGCTTACAGAGCAGCTTTGCCTGCCGGCACACGTTCTGATTGGAGGTGTGCACAGAGGGCAGCCACTTCGCCAGCAGAGAGATCGGCTTTTCTTCCAGCATGTCCTGCCGGTCTTGCTGTAGCTGCTTCTGGATCAGCTGTATCAGTTCCGGCTCACAGGGCGTGTTCAGCAGTACCATACAATCGTCAAACCGCCCGTACTCCGGAATCCACTGCAAATTTTTCCGGACACTTTCGGGATAAATCGTTGCCGCATATTGCAGCAGATGCCGGAATACGCTCCGTTCACCCAATCCGCCGCGGGTATCCCGCTGGTAAAACAGGATCCGCATCGCATATACCGGATTCTCTGCATATGCCGCCAAGAACATGTCTTTCAGGCGTTTTGCAGAAGCTCCCCGCAACGCACCGGCTGTGGAAAACAGGTTCAGGCACGCATCGCCGGTATCGTGATACGCCAGTGCTCCGTTTTCGGTGTTTGTCCAGTTCAGTTCTTCTGATAATGCATTCAGCATGAAAAACACGTCCTTTCTTTTTATGTACTGTACAATTGTTGAAGAAACCCCATACGAAACCGGTTTCATGGCTTCGTGTGGGGCTGCCTTAATGTTCCACGATGCTGTTTTGACGGAGAACCCATCTATTTAATTATAAAGAGAATCGCAAAAAAACGCCATACGGCTGCATCATAAAAATGACGCAAAAACAAAAATAAAATAAACAACATTTATAAAATATTGCTGTAAGCATCGTTCTGACAAGGGAAACACAGATCAACAAAACCGTCAGGCGGGCTTGATGCAGCGTTTTCCAAGGTTTCCAGCGGGATTTTCTCTTGTGCTGTGCACAATTTCGGCAGCAGGTACGCAAGTCTGGTGACCGCAATGCATACTATCTGCTGCATCAAATCTTTGGGTGTTTGAGGCGTGATATGCAATTGTCAAGATGCAGGAAGGAATAAAAAAAGGAATATTTATTTAAAAGCAGACATAACAACCCCCTAATTACACTAGGGTTTCATCACGTCATTCTACTTTTAAATAAATATTCCTTCTCTCGCATTCCTTCCTCGAATTTGAGATTGCTTTTATTATATCACTTCCTGATCGACTTGTCAAGCCTTTTTTCAAATTTTTTGGAAAAAAATCGAAATGGCTCAAATTCCGGAGAATCCAAGCCATTCTGTTTCTCGATTTTGTTTTCGGGTGTGTTGACACGAAGCCTGACACATATCTTTTGGGGTGATTTTTCCCCGTTCGTCGTTAAGGAAACACTGCATAAAGCCCGCCTGACGGATTTATGCAGCGTTTCCTTAATCTCTGCGGAAAATATCTCTGGTATAGACTTTGTTCTCCACATCGTCCAGACAGACATCATACCGGTTGGCAATGATTGCATCTGCCGCCGCCTTGAATTTTTCCAGATCGTTGACCACAACGCTGCCGAAGAACGTTGCTCCGTCCTGCAATGTCGGCTCGTAGATAATGACTGTAGCACCCTTTGCCTTGACACGCTTCATTACGCCCTGAATCGAGGACTGCCGGAAATTGTCACTGTTGGATTTCATAGTCAGACGGTACACGCCAATGGTAACCTGCTTTTCCGTGCCGGCATTCCAGTCATTGTTCTGGCTGTAATCATAGTACCCTGCCTTTTCCAGCACGCGGTCAGCAATAAAATCTTTTCGTGTCCGGTTGGATTCTACGATTGCCGACATCATATTCTGCGGCACATCGGCATAGTTGGCGAGCAGCTGTTTGGTATCCTTGGGCAGGCAGTAGCCGCCGTAGCCGAAGCTGGGGTTGTTATAATGCGTTCCGATTCGCGGATCCAAGCATACGCCGTCAATGATCTGCTGCGTGTCCAGTCCCTTCAGTTCCGCATAGGTGTCCAGTTCGTTGAAATAGGACACGCGGAGAGCAAGATAAGTGTTGGCGAACAGCTTGACCGCTTCTGCTTCGGTGAATCCCATGAACAGGGTGTCGATATTCTCCTTGATTGCCCCCTGCTGAAGCAGTCCGGCAAAGGTGTGAGCCGCTTCTACCAGTCTTGCATCGTCCATGTCCGTTCCCACGATGATTCTGGACGGATAGAGGTTGTCATACAACGCCTTGGACTCCCGCAGAAATTCCGGACTGAAGATGATGTTCTTACTGCCGGTCTTTTCCCGAATGCTCTTGGTATAACCTACCGGAATGGTGGACTTGATGACCATAATGGCATTCGGATTATACTGCATGACAAGGGCAATGACCGCTTCTACAGCACTGGTGTCAAAGAAATTTTTCTTGCTGTCATAGTTGGTCGGGGCAGCAATGACCACAAAATCTGCATCTCGATATGCCGCTTCTGCGTCCAGCGTTGCCGTCAGATCCAGTTCCTTTTCTGCAAGGTATTTCTCAATGTAATCGTCCTGAATCGGGGACTTTTTCTGGCGGATCAGTTCGACTTTTTCCGGTATGATGTCTACCGCCGTAACTTTGTTGTGCTGGGCAAGCAGTGTGGCAATGGATAATCCCACATAGCCGGTTCCTGCAACTGCGATATTCATGGATCAGAATCCTCCTCATTTCTGTACTGTGTCACCTATATAGTATACCACTATTTTTTTACATTTTCAAGAAGTTTCCCGCATTCTCATGAAAATTCGTTTCAAAACGCCCCCAGCTGCCGTCTGATCCACGCCGTTTCCAGCACATCGTAGACATACTGATTGGGTGAACCGGTTTCAAAATACCTTTCGGAATTGCCGCCCAGCATTTCCACAGCAAAGGCTCCCACGGCTCTGGAACGGGATTGTCCGCCGTAGCAGTGCACCAGCAGCGTTTCCACAGACCGATGTGCCAGAACAAATGCAATGATCTGATCTGCCATTTCATCGGTAAACAAAACTGCCCCGTCCACCTCTCGGATAATGTCATCAAAGTACAGCGTCAGAACACCCTTGCAGAACTGATTCTCGCAAAACTGAAATCCGAATCCCTGCGTGTGCGTATCCTGAATCGAAATGACTGCATACGTATCCTTTCGTTCCGCCATATCCGCCTGTCCGAAACAGTAGAAATGCTGCATAACATACTCAAAGGCATCATATACAGACTTTACCAGAACCCGTTTCATGCTCAGTTCAGGCTTTCAAACACCATGGTTGCCTGAATGCGGTCACCGCCCAGAAATCCCTTGCTTCCGGAAGAAGAAGTGGTGATCGTGTGCAGACGGTATCCCTTGGCAGCCTGTGCGTTAATGACCTTTTCCAGTTCAGACAGATTTCCGGAACCGGTTCCGATCAGCTTCTCCTTCAGAACGACCTGCAAAACAACATAATTTGGCATATTCATTCTCCTTTACAAAAATATAGATATATTATAACATGAAATTCCGCATATGTCAATATTATTATTTGCATTTTTCCGAATTTTGTGCTATAATATACATATCAAATTTATTGCACAGGAGGAATTTCCAATGTGTACCGCTGCAACTTATCAGACAAATGATTTTTATTTTGGCAGAACGCTGGACTACGAAAGTTCCTATGGGGAAGAAATCGTCATTGTGCCGCGGCAGTTCCGGCTGTCATTTCTGCACATGGGCGTATCTGCACAGCACTACGCCATGATCGGCACTGCACACGTTGCCCAGGGCTACCCGCTTTTTTATGATGCCGTCAACGAAAAAGGGCTTTGCATGGCTGGGCTGAACTTTGTGGGCAACGCCTGCTACGCCTCCCGACCTGCAGATCATTCGGACAATGTGGCACAGTATGAATTGATCCCGTGGATTCTTAGTCAGTGCTCCAGCACTGCCGAAGCCAAGGAAAAAGTGGAAACACTTTGCCTGCTGGGCACGCCGTTTCACGAAAAGATGCCTGCGGCACAGCTGCACTGGCTCATCGCTGACAAGCACCAAGCCATTACAGTAGAAGCCACTGCCGCGGGAATTCAGGTCTATGACAATCCCGCCGGTGTCCTGACCAACAATCCGCCTTTTCCGGAGCAGATGTTCCGCCTCAACGACTTTCTGCACCTCTCTCCCAAGCAGCCGCAGAACAACTTTTCGGACAAGCTGCCGTTGCAGACGTACAGCAGAGGCATGGGAGCACTGGGGCTTCCCGGTGACCTCTCCTCCCAGTCCCGCTTTGTACGGGCAGCTTTCGTGCGGGCGAATGCCGTTTCCGGCAGTTCCGAAGCAGAAAGCGTCAGCCAGTTTTTCCACATTCTCGGAGCCGTTGACCAGCCACGCGGCTGCTGCGAAGTGAAAGACGGACAGTACGAGATCACCATTTACACTTCCTGCTGCAATGCCGACAAGGGCATCTACTACTATACCACCTATGAAAATCACCAGATCTCCGCAGTCTGCATGCATCGGGAAAATCTGGACAGCGACCAGTTATGCCGCTATCCCATGCAGACCGGAGAACAGATCTGTTACCAAAACTGAAAGGACAACATCGATGTCAAATGTAACCAAACGTGCTCTGGAACAATCCCTGAAAAATCTGCTGCTGAAAAAACCGCTGACAAAAATCACTATCGGCGATATTACCGAGGACTGCGGCATCAACCGCATGACCTTTTACTACCATTTCAAGGACATCTACGACCTTGTGGAATGGGCTTGTCTGGAAGATGCCAGACGGGCTCTGGACGAAAAAAAGACCTATGACACGTGGCAGCAGGGACTTTTGCAAATCTTCGAAGCAGTACAGGAAAACAAGCCGTTTATCCTGAACGTCTACCGCTGTGTGCATCGGGAACAGGTGGAGAAATACCTGCAGCCGCTGGTAGACCAACTGCTGCTGGACGTTATCGACGAGGAAGCCTCAGGCATGACTTTGCGGGACGAGGACAAGCAGTTTATCGCCAAGGTCTACGCCTATATTTTCATTGGCGTGATGCTGGACTGGATCAAGAACGATATGCGGGAAAATCCGCAGGAGATCGTCAGCCGGCTGGGAAAGCTGCTGCAAGGCTCCGTCACCGCAGCCATTTCGCGGTTCCGGTTATAAAGGGAACACTGCATAAAACCCTGAGTCAATACCTCACAAAGAGCGTCTGGCGACTTTGTGCTGTATTACCCTGATTTTATCATTTTCGCATTTTTGATAGAATTTTTTACACTTTTCGGCTCTGTGATAAGTTTTTTATCACGGAGCCTTTTTTGCTGATTGTGAATTCCTGAAAATCGGGTATAATAGAATTATACCAATGGCAATACCACAAAAAATTATTTTTATAACTATTTTTATTTTATAAGGAGGCATTGTTATGTATTATTCCGCAGGAACTTATGAAGCATTCGCACATCCAGAAAAGCCGAAAAATGTGGACAAAAAATCCGCGTATATCATCGGCACCGGTCTTGCCGGTCTTACCGCAGCATTCTATCTGGTACGGGACGGACAGATGAAGGGAGAACATATCCACCTGTTCGAAAAACTGGAGCTTGCCGGCGGCAGCTGCGACGGACGCAAGGACATCACCAAGGGCTTTTTCATGCGTGGCGGACGGGAAATGGACAACCACTTTGAAGTCATGTGGGATACATTCCGCGATGTCCCCTCTCTCGAAACGCCGGACGTTTCCGTGCTGGACGAGTACTACTGGCTCAATAAGCACGACCCCAACTATTCCCTCTGCCGTGCTTCCGTTGACCGCGGCAAAGATGCTCACACCGACAAGAAATTCGCTCTGGACAAGGCATCGGCTCTGGCACTTTCCAAGCTGTTCCTGACACCGGAAAAAGATCTGGAGGACAAGAAGATCTCAGATGTTCTGCCGGACACATTCTGGGACACCAACTTCTGGCTGTACTGGCAGACCATGTTCGCCTTTCAGCGTTGGTCCAGTGCGTTGGAGATGAAGCGGTATCTGTGCCGCTATGTGCACCACATTGACGGGCTGCCGGATTTCAGTGCACTGCGGTTCACCAAATACAACCAGTATGAGAGCATGATCCTGCCGCTGGTGAAATATCTGGAAGCCCATGGCGTACAGATCGAATATGGCATGGACGTGAAGAACGTCATCATTGAAACCGTAGGCAGCAAAAAGGTTGCCAAGCAGATCGTATACCGGAAAGACAGCAAAGAACAGACCATTGACCTGATCGAAGACGATCTGGTATTCATCACCAACGGCTGCTGCACAGACACCTCCTGCTACGGCGACCAGACCCACGCACCGGATCTGTCCCACCTGAAAAACGGCTGCGGAGAATCGTGGGATCTGTGGAAAGCGATTGCGGCTCAAGCAGTTCACGGCGAATTCGGCAATCCGGAAGTCTTTTGCAGCGACATTGATGCGACAAACTGGATGAGCGCCACCGTTGCCACCGCAGATGAGGAGATCATTCAACATATTATCAACGTTTGCAAACGGGATCCCCGTGCCGGCAAAGTCACCACCGGCGGTATCGTCACCGTAAAGGACAGCACCGACAACTGGTACCTCTCGTGGACGATCAACCGGCAGCCCCAGTTCCACTCGCAGGACAAAAACATGGTGCTGATATGGCTGTATTCCCTGAACACCAATAAAGAGGGAAACTATGTCAAAAAGGCAATGCGGGACTGCACCGGCGAAGAAGTTTGTCAGGAATGGCTGTATCATATCGGCATACCGGAAGAAAAAATTGCATCGCTGGCGAAAAACGCCTGCAACACCACGACCTGTTTCATGCCGTATATCAACGCCTTTTTCCAGCCCCGCAAGGAAATCGACCGTCCGCGTGTAGTTCCGGAGGGAGCCGTCAACTTCGCCTTTATCGGGCAGTTTGCAGAAACACCTCGTGACACCATTTTCACCACGGAATATTCCATGCGTACCGGTATGGAATCTGTCTACACCCTGCTGGACATTGACCGCGGTGTGCCGGAAGTCTGGGGCAGCAAGTACGACGTGCGGGAACTGCTGCGTGCCTGCTATTATGCCATTGACAAAAAGCCACTCACCGACGAAGAACTTTCCTTTGTGGAAAAGAAGCTGCTCAAGATCGTTCTGAAAAAAGTCAAGGGCACGGATATTGAAATCCTGCTGAAGAACAGCGGACTGATCGAATAACGGCAGTCCAGACCATGTGGTAAGATATTACAAAAAATGCGTACCGACCAAAAATCGGTACGCATTTTTAGAATTTGCATGTTTCAGGGCAATACCACACAAAGATTGTGCGACAGATGCGTCGTCAAATTTTTCGTCAGATGAAACAAAAAGCGGAGTGAATACTTGATGTATTCACGAGCATTTTTGTGAAATATGAGAGTCTGTTTCGTATCTGACGTATGCAGATTGCGTCGTCAGATTTTTTGAGAGATGAAGGGAAAAACGGAGAAAATCCTTTGTGGATTTTCGAGTATTTTCCCGAAATATCTCGGAAAATATGCACGCAAGATGCGTGCGGGAAGATACGAAACAGACTCTGAAGGGAAATTTGCAAGCAGATGGCGTGCAAAGTCGCCAGACGCTCTTTGTGCGGTATTGCCTCAGAAAAAGCGATTATCCCCAGACTTCTTCTGCGATTTCCTTTACCAGTGCGAGCTTTGCCCACTCGTCTGCTTCTGTCAGCTTGTTGCCGATCTCGCAGGAAGCGAATCCGCACTGCGGGCTCAGGCAAAGGCGATCCAGCGGAATATACTTTGCTGCTTCGTGAATCCGTGCAATAACTGTCTGCTTGTCCTCCAGTTCCGGCTTCTTGGAAGTGATCAGACCGAGAACCACCTTTTTATTCGGAGAAACCTTTGCAAGCGGTTCGAAGCCGCCGCTTCTTTCGTCATCATATTCCAGCAGCAGGGCATCTACATTTTCCTGTGCAAAAACATAGTCTGCAACAGAATCATACGGTCCGCTGGTGAAGAATGTGGAGTGATAGTTGCCGCGGCAAATGTGAGAAGTGATCACCATGTCAGCCGGCTTGTTCTCCAGTGCCAGATTGTTGACCGCGAGAAGCTGCTTCTTGACATCTTCCAGATCAATGCCCAAGGACTGATACCGCTGTTTTGCAGCATTTCCCACGATCGCACCCCAAGTGCAGTCGTCCAACTGCAAATTGCGGCAGCCTGCATCATAGAACTGACGGATCACTTCCTGATATGCAACGCCGATGTCGTGGATCAGTTCTTCATTGGTGGCATAGAATTCTCTGGTGCTCTGGAAATTCTGCGGCACGATCATCTGCTGGAACATCTGTGCCGGTGCAGGAATGGTATACTTTGCAACGGTTTCATCATCTTCAAACTGTTTCAGGAACTGGAAGTATGTCACAAACGGGTGCGGCACTACCTTGACCTTTCCGGTCAGGTAGGTATCTTCCAGATCTGCCATTTCTCCGTTGAACTGCACACCGCCGCCGGTCTTTTCATGTCCAACGCCGGCAAAGCCCCACATAAAATCCAGATGCCAGTATTCACGGCGATATTCACCGTCTGTGATGATGTGATAGCCTGCCTGCTTCTGCTTGGCAACCAGTTCACGAATCGCAGCATCTTCTACAGCGGTCAGCTGTTCCTTGCTGATTTTTCCTGCTCTGTAATCTTTTCTTGCCTGCTTCAGGTTTTCCGGACGCAGGAAGCTTCCGACAAAATCATAGCGGTACGGAGATGTGATCTTCTGCATAGTCAATTCCTCTTTCTGAACAAATGTATTTGATTTTAGTATACCATGAAACAGCAGGTTTGGGAAATATATTTATAGAGCAGTTGCCTATAGCTTTAAACTATATCGAAAAATCTCTTTCAGTTTTTAAGGAAAATCTGCAAGCGGATTACGTGCAAAGCCGTCAGGCGGGCTTTGTGCGGTGTTGCCTTAACTTCCGTAAAATAAATTTGCAATGTCACCTTCCCAACTGTAGTTCCGGTAGGTGCCATAGTCCGTGATTTTGAATTTTCTGGTAGCCGTGTAGGTGTTGCCTACCCAGCTGTAAGTATACCGATAAGTGCCCTCCATTCCGGAAACTGATGCATCAACACTAGTCAGGTTCCAGTCGTAACTGGAACCGCCGTACTTGTCGGCAAACACGTTGGCTGCTTCAATTGCCAGTTCCGAATTGCCGTTGCAGGGAATGTTGTAGGAATTGGTTTTCTGATACTTGGACGCTTCCGTCGGCGGCTGGGTAATGACTTCGGAATATTCGGAGCTTCCGGAATTTCCGGTACTTTTTTCGGAATCGTCGCCGGAAGAACCGATCACCGCCGCGAGAACCACGACCACCAGAACGGCTGCCACCGCCAGAATGATCCACTTCTTTTTGGACTTTTTCTTTTTCACAGGACTCTCCGCCTCTGCCGCAGGAACTGCCTCGTCCAGCTTTTTGCCGCACTTCTCACAGAATTTGGAATTGTCCTCAATCTCACTTCCACAGTATTTGCAAAACATTGTTCAAACTTCCCTTCCTCTTTTTCTGTTGTGGATAACTTTATTTTAGCACAATTGCAGAAGTCTGAAAATACAAAACAGTTCCGAAATTTGCCGGAAATTTCGGAACTGTTTTCAGTTGACAATGTTTCTTCCTCAGGTGCTGCCCTTATTTTCCCAGAATTGTCTGAAAAAACGATTGCAGCGGTAGTGTCGCACCGGAATGCCTGCCATTCGGCACCTGCACAAGATCTGCATCGCACAGCAGCCGTTTCGTAAACGCGTGATCTCCGATCACTTCGTCTTCTGCCCCGATGATACAGTGCACCAGACTGCTGTCGATTGCAGCAAGCTTGCTGAACAGCACCATCAGCGGCTGTATTGGCTGCGTATTTCCGAGCCTTGGCAGTACGTCAAACGGCATCAGACAGGGGTTCACCAAGATGGTGGGAAGATGCAGTTCCGCACAGAGCAGTGCCGCAAAAAATCCGCCAAAGCTTGTCCCTATCAAAGTATCCGCGTGACATGTCACAGCCATTTCCCGCAGTGTTTTCAGCACTTTCTCCGGACACACTGCATCATAATCCAGCTGCGGCGAGGTCACATCGCAGCCCAGCGAAAGCAATGCTGTATAGGCACTGTTCTGTGCACTGCCGCCGTAGCCATGTATGTTGAGAATCATTTTTTGGTTTCTCCTCGTCTTTCAAAAAATGTGCAGTTGTTCCAAGGTTCTTTTGTCCTCGACGCCGCGATAGAATTTGTACAGCACACGGGAAAACAAGTCGTCGTCCGGTGCAGCCTGCCGGAACAGTGTCATGCAGGAACGCACCTTGCGTGCATCTGTTTGCCCGAACACGCTCCACGGGTTATTGGAGGGAATCTCCAGCAGCACCGCCGTGATCTCCCGCAGCCTTGCCCCCAGAATCGGGTGCTGATAGTACGCTACCGCCTCTTCCAGATCGTAAATGGAAAAATACACCGCGATAAAACTTTTCCCCAGCCCCTGAATCTGCGGGAACACGTACCAGATCCAGTGCGTCATTTTTTGCCCCTGTTTCATCTCGTCAAGTGCCTTGGCATAGGTTTCTCCAAATTCGTACCCGTGATCCTGTGCATCTACAAACCGCTGCAACAGTTCCTGATTTATGTTTTGTGGCATAAAGCATCACCTTTCTTTTTTATGGCAATACCGCACAAAGATTGTGCGACAGATGCGTCGTCAAATTTTTCGTCAGATGAAACAAAAAGCGGAGTGAATACTTGCTGTATTCACGAGCATTTTTGTGAAATATGACGGGAAATTTGCAAGCAGATGGCGTGCAAAGTCGCCAGACGCTCTTTGTGCGGTATTGCCTTATATAATGATTCCCTCGAAGTGGTCCATTTCATGCTGAATGATCTGTGCTTCAAAATCTCGGAACGTCTGCTTTTTCCGTTTGAATTTTCGATCCAGATATTCCACCACGATCACGCTGTACCGTTTGACCGGACGCTGTCCCGTCAGCGACAGACAGCTTTCTTCGGTTTCGTAACACTGCCTGGAATGATCGACGATTTTCGGGTTCACCATGACGAGATAGTCTTTTCCAGCCTGTGCCACCAGAATGGTCTTTCGTTCCCCGATCATATTCGCCGCCATACCCACACAGCGGTCAGCGTTGGCACGAACCGTATCCAACAGGTCTTGTATTACCGGCTGATCCTGTCTGGTTGCCGGCTCGGATTTCTGACTGAGAAAAAATGTGTCTTTTACAATTTCACGAATCATCTTGGCATCTCCTCTTGGTTGATTTTATCTCTATTATACCACACTTTTTGCAAATACGCAAACAAAATGCTGCCACACCAGATACAGGCACAGCAGCATTTTTCATATCAGAATCATGTTCACTTCCGCAGATCCACATTCCGCACAGCGTCCCGCACTTTCAGCACGAACGCCGGCGAAACGGAAAGTTCGTTAATGCCCATTCGCAGGAATGTTTCCGTCAGCGTAGTATCCGCTGCCAGTTCACCGCAGATGCCGATCCACGCACCGTTGGCGTGGGCGTTCTTGGCACTCATTTCGATGAGCCGCAGAATCGCCTCGTGGTGGGTGTCGATGAACGGTTCAATGTCCGGATTCTGCCGGTCGCAGGCAAGGGTGTACTGTGTGAGATCGTTGGTACCCACGCTGAAAAAGTCCACCATAGGTGCCAGACGGTCGCTGATAATGGCAGCCGCCGGCGTTTCGATCATGATGCCCAGTTCCATGGTGTCGGAATAGGTCACACCCTGCTCCCGCAGTTCCGCCTTGACTTCCTCACATATGGCAAGGATCTTTTCCAGTTCGGACACGCTGGTGATCATGGGGAACATAACCCCCAGATTGCCGTAAATGGACGCACGATACAGTGCCCGCAGCTGCGTCTTGAAGATCTCCGGTCTGGTCAGGCAAATGCGAATTGCACGGTAGCCCATTGCCGGATTGTCCTCTTTTTTCAGGTGGAAATAGTCCACCTGCTTGTCTGCACCGATGTCCAGCGTGCGGATAATGACTTTCTTCCCCGCCATGCTCTCCAGCACACGCTTGTACGCCAGAAACTGCTGTTCTTCGTTGGGATAGTCATTATTTTCCAGATACAGAAATTCGCTCCGGAACAATCCGATACCGCCGGCATCGTTGAGCAGCACTGCACCGATATTGTCCACACTGCCGATGTTGGCATAGATGTTGACTTTGGTGCCGTCCCTGGTAACGTTTTCCTTGCCTTTCAGTTCCAGCAGCAGACGCTTTTTCTCCTCGTCTGCCTTCTGCTTTTCCAGCAGCCGCCGGCGAGTTTCCTCGTCCGGTTCCACGAAAATCTCACCGGTAAAGCCGTCTACGATCGTCTCTGTGCCGTCCTGTACCTCTTTCAGAAAATCGCTGCCCACACCGATGACTGCCGGAATGTTCATGTTCCGAGCCAGAATCGCTGTGTGAGAGTTGGACGAACCGTGTGCCGTCACAAATGCCAGCACCTTGTCCTTATCCAGAGAAACGGTTTCGCTGGGGGCGAGGTCGTCCGCACAAATGATGTGCTTTTCGCCGGAATCTTCCTGCACAGCAACGCTTCCCGTCAGATTGGCAATGATGCGGTCGGAAATGTCCCGCACGTCAGCCGCACGAGCCTGCATATAGGCATCGTCCATGGCGGAGAACATCTCGGCGAAGTTGTCCGCCGTAATGGAAACCGCATACTCAGCATTGACTTTCTGGGTATCAATGATGTTCTGAATGCTCTCGTTGTAGTCGTCATCTTCCAGCATCATCATGTGGATCTCAAAGATCTGAGCATTGGTTTCACCCACTTCTTTCAGTGCCTTTTCATAGATCGCCTGTAATTGTTCTGCTGCTGCGGCTTTGGCAGCCTCTACTCTGGCTTTTTCCGCTTCGGTGTCTTTCACGGAAGTCCGCTGAATCAAGGTATCCTGCTTCTGAAAAACAGAGATCTTTCCCATAGCGATAGCACCGTACACACCTTTTCCGGTAAACTTTTTCATGATTCCGATTTCTCCTTACGCCTCTGCGGTACCGAACTTTTTCCGGTAATTTTCCATTGCCTTTTCCATGACTGCCACTGCTGCCATCGGTCCGCCGATGTCCTTGACTTCGGTCTGCTTGCCCCGTTCCAGCTGCTTATACACCGAGAAAAAGTGCATCAGTTCCTCAAAGATATGCTTGGGCAGTTCGCTGACATCGGTATAACTCATATAGGTGGGATCGCCATAGGGAATGGCAATGATCTTCTCATCGCCCATGCCGCCGTCCTCCATGGTCATGACACCAATGGGATAACTTCGCACCAGTGTCATAGGCAGGATCGGCTCGGAGCAGAGCAGCAGCACGTCCAGCGGGTCGTGGTCGTCTGCATAGGTTCTGGGAATGAAGCCGTAGTTCATGGGGTAGTGCGTTGCCGTGAACAGCACTCTGTCCAGCGACAGCATGCCGGTTTTCTTGTCCAGTTCATACTTCATATTGCTGCCCATGGAGATTTCCACGACAGCCATAAAATCTGTGGGATAGATGCGTTCTTCATCAATGTCATGCCAAATATTCATGGATTTTTCCTCCTATATGAATGTTTTTCCGAGAACTCAGAGGTTCTGCTGGAAGAATGCCTGCATCTCTGCGAAAGCGGTTTCCTCGTCTGCACCGTCAACAGAAACGGTCACAGTGTCGCCGCACTTCACGCCCATGCCCATGACTGCCATCAGCTTGGTCAGGTTTACGGACTTGCCGCCCTTTTCCAGTGTGATAGTGCTCTGGAATTCCTTTGCCTTCTTTGCCAGCAGTCCTGCCGGTCTTGCGTGGATACCTACTTCGTCCTGAATGGTGTAAGTGAATGTTTTCATGAGTAATTCCTCCTAAATAAATTTTATTCTAAGGGCAATACCGCACAAAGATTGTGCGACAGATGCGTCGTCAAATTTTTCGTCAGATGAAACAAAAAGCGGAGTGAATACTGGATGTATTCACGAGCATTTTTGTGAAATATGACGGAAAATTTGTAAGCAGATGGCGTGCAAAGTCGCCAGACGCTCTTTGTGCGGTATTGCCTAAGGAAACACTTGCAAAAGCAGTGTTGGTTTACTTGGTGATCTGAATTGCAGTCGTTCCGACGGAAACAGTTCCCTGTGCCACCGGTGTAACTGCGGCGTAATCGTCTACATTGCAAACCAGCATCGGCGTGGTCAGCTTGTAGCCTGCGGCGGTGATTGCTTCCATGTCAAAGCTGATGAGCAGGTCGCCCTTCTTGACTGCCTGTCCGTCACTGACATGTGCCTCAAAATATTTTCCCTCCAGCTTTACGGTATCGATACCGATATGCATCAGGATCTCCACACCGTCTGCGGAAGTCATATTCACAGCGTGCCTGGTGTCGAATACGGTTTCAATGGTGCCGTCACAGGGAGCGTACAACTTGCCCTCTGCGGGACGAATCGCAATGCCATCACCGAGAATCTTCTGCGAGAACACCTCGTCCTCCACTTCTTCCAGCGGAATCGCCGTACCGTTCATGTGTGTGCACAGTGTCAGGCATTCTCCGGAACCAGCCGCCTTTTCTGCGGGAGCAGAATTCTGTTCCGGTTCCGGCTTGGTTTCTTCCACAGTAGTTTCTGCTTCGGATTCTGCAAACAGACTGTCCAGATGCTCTGCTTCCGGCGTATCCATGAAGTTTTCCAGATTGGACTTGATAACAGATACTTTCGGACCATAGATAACCTGTACGCCGTTGCCCTTGTGAATGACACCGGAAGCACCGCTGGCTTTCAGCATGGCATCGTCTACCAGTTCTGCATTCTGTACTGTTACCCGCAGGCGTGTTGCACAGCAGTCCAGATCGGACAGGTTTGCCTTGCCGCCCAGACCTTTCAGCACCATTGCACTGACCATGTCTACAGCCGCACTGCCGCCTGCTTTTTTCTCTGCCTTTGCCACATTAACATCGCTTCTGCGATAGAGTTTCGGCTCTACATCGTCCGGTTCTCTGCCCGGTGTTTTCAGGTTCAGCTTGGTGATCATAAAGTAGAATACGAAGTAGTAAACAACTGCATAGACCAGACCGACAACCACGATCCAGATCCAGTGGGTTTTCGCATTGCCCTGTAAAATACCGAACAGTGTCAGGTCAATGGCACCGCCGGAGAACGTCATGCCGACACCAACATTCAGAATGTGCATCAGCATATAGGACAGACCAGCCAGTACGCAGTGTACGGCATACATCAGCGGAGCCACGAACAGGAATGTGAATTCCAGCGGTTCGGTGATGCCGGTAATCATAGAGGTCAGGGCTGCGGAAAGCAGCAGGCTTCCGACCATCTTTTTCTTTTCCGGACGAGCCGCACGGTACATTGCAAATGCCGCAGCCGGCAGACCGAAGATCATGAACGGGAACTTACCGGACATGAAGCGTGTCGCAAAAACGGAAAATTCTGTTGTAGACTTGGAAGCCAGTTCAGCAAAGAAGATGTTCTGGGCACCGGAAACCATGTTGCCGTCGATCATCATGGAGCCGCCCAGTTCTGTCTGCCAGAACGGCATATAGAATACATGGTGCAGGCCAAACGGAATCAGGGCACGTTCCAGAATGCCGTAGATCCATGTACCGGCGTAACCGGAGCGAAGCACCAGCGTTCCCAGATGAGAGATACCGGACTGTACCACCGGCCACAGAAAGAACATGATGACACCAACGAACAGGTACACCACGGTAGAAATGATCGGCACAAAACGAGTGCCGCCGAAGAAGGAAAGCACCTGCGGCAGTTCAATTTTATAGAACCGGTTGTGCAGAGCCGCTACGCCCAAGCCAACCAGAATACCGCCGAACACGCCCATTTGCAGTGTGGTGATACCCAGCACAGAGGTGGTGGAGTTGGCTGCCATTGCTTCTACGCCGCCCTTGGCAGAGATCAGAGCACTGATCGCGGTGTTCATGACCAGATAGGCGATCGCACCGGAAAGAGCAGCGACTTCCTTTTCTTTTTTCGCCATGCCAATGGAAACCCCCATGGCAAACAACAGTGCCAGATTGTCAAAAACGGCACTTCCCGCCTTGCTCATGATGTCCAGAATGGTGTAGAGCAGTCCGCCCTCATAGATGATGTTTCCCAGATGATAGGTTTCAATTGTAGTGGCATTTGTAAAGGAACTTCCCAAACCCAGCAGAAGCCCCGCCACCGGCAGCAGTGCAATGGGAAGCATGAAGGAGCGTCCCACTCGCTGCAATACGCCGAAAATCTTGTCTTTCATTACAAAAGTCCTCCTGAAAATAATGTTCTGTATCTTCACGCCGGAATCATTACTTGGGCAATACCGCACAAAGATTGTGCGACAGATGCGTCGTCAAATTTTTGTGAAATATGACGGAAAATTTGCAAGCAGCTGGCGTGCAAAGTCGCCAGACGCTCTTTGTGCGGTATTGCCCTAGGTACCAATTGTAATGAAATCAAGCGTTTTTAACGGGATTCGCTGACTTTTTTCAGGTGGAACGCCAATGTCATCATTTCGTCCTCTGAAATCGTGCGTGCAAAATTTTTCAGGATATAATCCTGCAGGCACTTGGCACAGCGATAATGTTTTTGGAATTTCTGCCGGACAAAGCTTAAAATCTCCTCGTCCCGACTAAGCACATTGGAGAATTCCTGTGACTGGAACAGCCGCTTCGCCAGATACTTCAGATGTACCAGAAACCGTTCGTAAGAAACGGTGGTCTTGTCCAGCTTTCCCTGATAAAAAGTATCTGCAATTTCTGCACAACCATTCACCAGCTTTGTAATATCCGGGACTTGTCCCATGTTGGTATGCAGCCGTGCGTTGATGATATGCATGGCAATGAAGCCGGCTTCGTCTTTGTGAAGCGATATTCCCAGCTGCCGGCGGATTTCTTCCAGACAATAGTTTCCAAGAGCAAGTTCCTCCGGAAAACAATCGTGAATGGAGTCCATCAGCGGATTGGCAAAATTGATTCCCTGCTTCTGCCGTTCGATCGCAAAACTGACATGATCGGACAGACTGATCATCAGCGACTCTTTCAACACTTCCTGTGAAAACTGTTCAGAAATATGATCGACCAGATCTGATGTCAGACGGATATGTTCGTAGGGGATTTCCGCCAGACATTCCACCATGCGTTTCCGCAGGGCAGAATCAGCGATCATATAGATTTTCTGGATCTGTGCCGAATCCACTTCGTCACCGCGTTTTTTGCCGAATCCGATGCCCTTTCCGGATATGATCTGTTCTTTGCCTTTTTTATCCAAAGCACATACTGTGTTGTTATTGATAACTTTGATAATTTTCATAAAGCACCTCAAAATGGTATAAAAAAAGCCAACCCCTATACCGCGTCCATTTTGCGTGCATAAAAGTTGGTGATGCCCAATCAGACAAACTTGTCGAAAGGTAACATTCCAATATTTCAATTTTCGGAATTCTGTATCAAATTCACTATAAACAGTTTACCATGTAGAAGGATATTTGTCAAGATGCTACAGCGAATTGCCGCAGGAAATCTCTTTTTTCACCAAAAGTGACACTTTCTATTTGTGCGATAATGACAAAAATTCCGTTTTGTTCCAGTCCGGCAAAGGCGTTTCTCTGTGAAAACGAACATATTCTGAAAAAGAATTCCACGAAAAACTTCTCTCCTGCCTTCCATGATCTTGAAAGTGGATTTACACAAACACTGCTCACGGAAATCAATTTTCAAAAATATGTTGATTTAAATTGTGTCAAATTATGAAGTTTGACAAGTGAGGCTCCCCTGAAAGGGGAGCTGGCAGTGCGTAGCACTGACTGAGGGGTTCCCACTTATGCCGAAAACATCGCAAAAAGATTTTACGAAAAAACCTCTCCACCGCCTAACGGCGGTCCCCCTCCCCTTTCAGGGGAGGCTATCATGAAAATTGATTTCCGTGAACACTGCTCTTACAGCATTGACTTTCAACACAAAATATGCTACAATAATACAAAATTCACCACAAAGGAACTACAACTATGCTTGGAAAAACACACATGATGGTGGGCATTGCCGCAACGCTTGCCATTACGCACCCTGACACACTCTCCGGATTTGTCACCGCGGCAGGGATCGGAGCCATCGGGGCACTGATCAGCGATATTGACGTAGGCACATCTTCCTCCCACCGCGATGCAAACAGGGTCATTTTTCTGACGATTGCCGTCACTGTCATCTTTCTGGCAGTGGACTACTTCGGGAAATTCGGACTGGTGCAGACCATTCTGCAAAACAGCAGCATTGTGCGAATTCTCCTTGGCGTTGCCCTCTTTCTGGTGGTCTGTGCATTCGGAAAGGAAACGCCGCACCGTTCGTTTATGCATTCCTTTACGGCACTGGCAGCACTGGACGCTGCCCTGTGCCTAATTTATCCGTCTATCGCAGTCTACTTTACCATTGGGTTTCTGTCGCACCTTGCGACGGATATTTTCAACAAGAAAAAAGTCCGCCTTTTGTATCCGATGAAAGGCGGCGTATGCCTGAATCTCTTTCACGCCTACGGCACTGCCAATACAGTGTTTTTCATTGCCGGCTGTGCGGTTACGGCTTTGGAAACGATCCTGCTGTTGGTGCGGATCGCCGGAAATTTTACAGCGTGAGGAATAATTTTAAGGCAATACCGCACAAAGAGCGTCTGGTGACTTTGCACGCCATCTGCTTGCAAATTTCCCTTCAGAGCCTGTTTCGTATCTTCCCGCACGCATCTTGCGTGCATATTTTCCGAGATATTTCGGGAAAATACTCGAAAATCCACAAAGGATTTTCTCCGTTTTTCCCTTCATCTCTCAAAAAATCTGACGACGCAATCTGCATACGTCAGATACGAAACAGACTCTCATATTTCACAAAAATGCTCGTGAATACATCCAGTATTCACTCCGCTTTTTGTTTCATCTGACGAAAAATTTGACGACACATCTTTCGCACAATCTTTGTGCGGTAGTGCCCTTGATTCAGTGGTTTTCACGATTCGGTTCGATCAAGGCAAACTGGCTATGCTGGTTCAGGTCCACTACGGCATCGTGAATCTGCTGCAAATATTCCAAATGCTCGGTTTCCACAAACGGCAGCAGTGTTTCCAAGTTCTTCGCCGTAATTGCCGGAAAAGCAGCTGTGGCAATTCGGATCAGCGGCAGCGATTCCTCCGTATGTCCCTCGTAATAGAGAATCGTTCCGTGATAAACGTGCACGGCAAATTCCGCCTGCACCTGAAATGCCTCGCCTGCCTGCCATACTGCCGGCTCTCCGGCGGCATTTGTCACCAGCTGTAACCGGAACTGGAAATCTGCGTCTGCCAGCTTTTCGCCGTCTGTCACAATGCCCAGATAGTCCAGCACCATTCGCGGTGTCATGTTCTGTATCAGGTCATTCTTGCCGTCCTGCTCCAGCCGCCGCACAGTTTCCGAAGTGCCGTTCCGCAGTTCAAAGGCACCGTTTAGATACGCATTCCGCCAGATGCCGGATTCCGACTGGTACGCCAGCTGTTCCAGAGCGTCTGCGTTCAGCAGCCGTGCCCGCTGGTTTGACGGTTCTGCAAATACCGCATAGGAAGCTGCCTTTGCGGCACGGCGATAATTGCCGGCGGCATAGTCCTGCTCCGCCAGATGCAGCACCTGCTCCACAGAACCCACATATTCCACAAACAGCTTGGCTTCCTCTGTTTCTGTCAGAGCGTTCAGTTCTGTGGGGTTGCCGTTGTAAAAGCCCAGATATTTGCAGTAGACTGCCCGTGCGTTGATCTCCACAGAACCGTAATACGGGCGGGTGTACCAGACTTTCGCCAGCTTCTCCGGCAGTACCACTTCCCGTGCGATCTCCTTGGCAGTTCTGCCCTGATTTGCCAGATGCAGCGTCCGGTCGTGGATATATTTGTACACTGCCGCATTGTTCCGGAGAAAATCCTCTACGCCATGAGGCGTTTCCGGTGTGTTCCAGTGCGGCCAGTTGTGGGACTGAAACACCACATCTGCCTGTTTGCCATAGCGTTCCAGTGCAATTGCCGTAAACCGCCACCAATTCGCCGCATCACGCAGCTGTGCTCCCCGAATGGGATAGAGATTGTGGAGGGTTCCGGTGCAGTTCTCCGCCGCCCAGAATGCCCGATATTCCGGAAAATAGTTGTTCATCTCCGCCGGTGCTTCTGTGCCGGGTGTCAGCTGGAATTCTACCTCCAGCCCGTCAATAGTCAGCGTGGTATCCTCCGCAATAAAATCGGTAGGCGTGATATAGCTGAGCGTTCCGGAAGAAGTCCCCAGTCCCAGCCCTGTGGAAACTCTGCCCTTTGAACCGGCGAGCAGGTCGCCGCCGAACTGGTACTTGGAACGGTGGAACATCGCTGTTCCGGCGTAAACGTTTTCCTTGACAGTTTCTTCGTCAAAGCCAGCCGGCACGTAAATGCGTACCTGTCCCTCTGCCTTACCCACCTGCTGCGGGGAAACGATGCCCTTGATGCCGCCGAAATGGTCGGCGTGGGAGTGGCTGATAATCACGGCTCTGATGTGGTCGCGAATGTTCTCTCCCAGCACTTCCTCAGTGATACGCAGGCCATAGGCAGCCGCTTCTGTATTGGTGGTCACGTCAATGACGATCCAGCCGGTTTTACTGCGGACAAAGGTCAGGTTTGCCACATCAATGCCCCGCACCTGATAGATCTTCCCTGCCAGTACTTCAAAGACACCGGCTTCGATATTCGCCTTGCCGTTGAGCCACAGGCTGGGGTGAACGGTATCCGCCACTGCCTGCTGTTTCAGAAAGTCGTATGCCTGCAAGTCCCAGACTACGTTTCCGGTCTTGTCTTTCAGCCGGAATCCGTCCAGCTTTTTCAGGCAGCCGCGTCGTGCCAGTGCTACTTCACTGTTGTAAGCATCTTCCAGATCAATTGCAAACTGCTGGGCGAATGCGGCGTTATGCTGCTTGGTAAAGACAGTTGCTTCTTTCGCATCTGCGTTATAACTGTATTCAGACATTGCTGTTTCCTCCCTTTAAATTCGTTCCAGAACCGGCGGTTCCCATTCGCCCCGAATGGTCAGTTCGTCCGGTGTGTACACCCGCAATGCCAGTGTGAAATGTTCCTCCGCAGCGGGTGCCGGCAGCCAGTTTTTCCGTGCCAGTCCGCCCTCCGGTTCCTCTGAGGCAATGAAGATGTCCAGCGAACCGTCCGGATTCTTTTCTACGCTGCCGTTTTCCAGATCATAGGTATTGACCTTGTACCGCCCAATGGGATTGGACACCAGATACTTGCTGGGCTCGCCGTACAGCGTGATCGACCAGAACACGGAAGCATGCGGATAGCCGTCCGCCGGAATGTGCAGCCGGTAGCGATTCCGGCTCGCCAACGGTGCACCGCTGTCATCTGCCGCTGCAATGAGATAGGCACTGTCCTGAATGATGTTGGCACCCCAGCCGCCATAGGCAGTTTCCGCACGCTGGAGATAGTCGGTACCATAAGTTCCTACGCCGCCAATGACAGAGAGCCAGCCGCGGTGCTGTACGGTGTATTTCGGATTCCGTTTTCCCGCCTGAATTTCTGCAAAACCCAGACGGCTGCCCTCGGTCAGTGCCTGCTGCTGTTCCGCAGTCAGGTCGTCCCATGAAAAGGCTCCTGTGGTGCGGTCATAGCCGAACTGTTCAAAAATCTGCACATAGGCTTCGTTCCGAATAGGATTTTCCGCGGAAAGTGCCGCAAACAGCGTGAAGAATTCCTTGGGCGAAACGGTTTCCACATAGGCTGCCGGAGAAAGCTCCGGTGCCTGCCGAACCGGACGCACCCGTTCCGGATACAGCGGACGAATGGTAATAGAGTCTTGGATTTGGTTCACTACCGGATAATCTGCCTCGCCCCGCGTTTCAATCCGCAGCAGCACTGCATTCAGGGAATCCTGTAAGCGAATCACCCGATAGGATTCGTATCCAGCCGGCACCGGTGTGTCCTGATACAGCAGAATATAATCCCCTTCTGCCCTGTCCGGAGTCCGTGTCCCGATGGATTCCACCACATTGGTGTATGCGTCCAGAATGGGGAACAAATAGTAGCGTTCCGTGATCTTCGGAATGTGTACCAGATATGGTGTCCGTGCCAGCTGTGTCCACGCGGTGGAGTACAGCGTGTCATTGTTCATTTTCACGATCTTGTTCACCTTGTCGGTGGGAAATGTCCGCAGATGCTGAAATGTCTTGTCGTCTGCTCCCCAGTGGGTCGCTTCGGTCACCACCAGCGGGAAGCCATAGAGATAGAGTGCCTTTGCCTGTTCTTTCAAATTTGCCATTTTCTGTTCCTCCTTATTGTTCACTTGTTTTCAGTTTTTCGTAATAAGATGTGTCCACAAAGCTGTCCACATCGATTGCCTTGGAGATGTAGCCGTTTTCCAGCATGAAGTCGCTGAGGTAGTTCAGCTTGTCGGTCACGCCGCTGTCAATATCGCTGTCCAGAAAAGCAAAGGTATCATCGAACCCATAGGCTTTCCGGAACACGTCCACGCCCAGTGTGGGGGATGCAATGGCGTGAAAGAATTCGTCCGGATTGGAAACGGTTTCCTCCTTGGCACGCTGCAACGCCTTTAGTACAGCCACAGCTGCGTCCGGATTTTCCTGTAAGAAGTCGTTTCTGCCGGTAACAGTCCAAAGGCTTGCCATTTCCGGATGTGCCACAGAGTTTTCCACATCGACACCCAAGCCCTGATTCTCGTAGTACACTACATTATAGTACAAGGTCAGCCATGCATCTGCTTCGCCGGTGGTAAAGACAGATGCAGCATCAGAAACCACGTTGACGATCTCCACCTTGCTCTCATCAATGTCATAGGTGTCTACGAGATGCTTCCAGTATTCCTGATAGTTTGTGCCGATACCGATAATGACTTTTTTGCCCTCCAGATCTTTCGGTGACTGGATTCCGGCATCTTTCTGTGCCAGCACACCAGCGTTCATCTGCTTATCTGCCACGCCGATAACACGAATATCCACGCCGTTGCTGTAAGCTGTCGCCGCCGGATAATCCCCGTAGAATGCCATGTCCAGTTCACCGGAAGCATATGCCTCATTGATTGCCGGACCTGCCTCTTGGAACGTCACCAGATCCAGCGTGTAGCCTGCGGCATTGAGTTCTTCTTCCAGATAGCCCTTGTCGTAGGCAAGCTTGCCGTTTTCCAGAAGCGGATAGTCGTCAAAACCAGGGCAGCCCAGCCGCAGGGGCTTCAGATCACCAGAAGCCGAAGATGCAGCCTGCTCTGTGCTGCTGCTGTCAGAAGAACCGGCACTGCCGCAGCCCACAATACCAAGGCTCAGGACACCTGCCAGAAGAAATGCGAAAATCTTGTTGTGTTTCATTTGAAATACCTCCATTTTTTAGGGCAACACCGCACAAAGCCTGTGCGTGACTGCCATTATTTTTGTTTTCTATTCCAAGGCGTAATCACTGTAAAGATTCCGCCCAGAATCTTATCCATGAGAATCCCGATCAGTCCGATGAGAATCATGCACACGATCACCACGTCCGACTGCATCAGGCTTCTGGCATTGCTCATGCGGTAGCCGATACCGGACAGAGAAGCAATCAGTTCCGCAGCGACAACTGCCATCCACGAAATCCCCAGCCCCAGTTTCAGCCCTACCAGAATCTGCGGCAGTGCGTGGGGCAGATGGACCTTCCGGAACGTTTTGAAAAAGTTCAGCTTGTACAGCTGTGCCACCTCAATATAGCCCGCCGGTGTACTGGAAATGCCGCTCATGGTGTTCATCATAATGGGGAAGAATGCCGCCATGACGATGACTACCACTTTGGACAATTCCCCGATGCCGCACCACAGAATAATCAGCGGAATCCATGCAATAATGGGAATCTGCCGAATCACAGTCACCGTGGGCTGCAACAGGTGTAACACCGTTTTGGACATGCCCATCAGCGACCCCAGAACCGTTCCCAACACGGCGGAAAGCAGATACCCTTTCAGCACGCGGGAAAGTGTGACTGAAAGGTCATTCCAGAGCTGCCCGCTTTGCAGCATCTCCAGAAATGCCTGCCACACCATGGAAATTTTCGGCAGGATACTGGTGGGAATGTTCCCGAAATGGGTAGCACAGATCCACGCCGCCAGTATCAGCACCGGAACAATCAGTCCCAGTAAAATCTGTTTGACCTTCTGCGTTTTCATGGTATCTCCTCCCTCAGATCATGTACTCTGCCTCTTGCAGAAATTCCGCAGAATCCTGAAAGAAGTGCTCGTAGATTTTCTTTTTGTATGCGGCAAAGCCGGAACTGCCGCGGTTCATGCGGGAGTATTTATCAGTAGTGATGATCTCCTGAATTTCGCCCGGCCGTGCAGACATGATTACAATGCGTTCGCCCAGATAGATTGCTTCGTCAATATCGTGGGTGACCATGACCATGGTGACTTTTTCCTCCCGCTGAATCCGCAGAATCTCTTTCTGCATCTGGATTCGTGTCAGTGCGTCCAGTGCACCGAACGGTTCGTCCAGCAGCAGAATGGAAGGATTGCCGGCAAGTCCGCGGGCAATTGCCACACGCTGGGACATGCCGCCGGACAGCTGCGAGGGATAGGCATTTTCAAAGCCTTTCAGTCCCACCAGTTCCAGATGCCGTGCAATGTGCTCTTCCCGTTCTGCCTTAGTCATATTCCGGATACCGAAGCCAATGTTGTCCTTGATCTTCAGCCACGGCAGCAGCCGGTGATCCTGAAATACCATACCGCACTGTGCATCTGGTCCGGAAACGGCGTGACCGTTTCGGGAAACGCCGCCGTCCTGATACGATACCAGACCGCAGATGATTTTCAAAAGGGTACTCTTTCCGCAGCCGCTGTGTCCCACAATTGTGACAAACTCTCCTTTTTTTACGGAAAGATCAATGTCTTTCAATACCTGAAACGAAGTGCCGTCCTTGACGAATTCTTTGTTCAGATGTGAAACTGTAATGATGTTTTCCTGTTCTGATTTTTTCATTGCTATCACCTTTTTCCGATTTGCCTTAGGGAATTCATTCCCTTGGTGTGATTTCATTCTACCCCACCGCAAGCGAAAAGTCCAGAGAAAATGGTGACAGCGTTGTCATTTCACGTGATTTTCTCCGCCAAACGGGTAAAAAAATGCCGCTTTTCTGTGAAAACAGACAGTAGCTTTCTTTTTTTCACAGTACAAGCGGCAACGATGCCAAAAAAGACTTGACGAAAATACGTGGTTTTTGTTTATTTTCCTACATTTCCTACAGGATACCCAGTATTTCATTTTAGACAACGTTATCATACGCCTTGACAAGCAGAAGTTTTCCCGCTATAATAAAATATAGAATACAGATAGAGATTCTCGGATATGAGGTGAGGGGAAATGTCCATTACAAAAATTGCGGCAATCACAGGGGCATCGGTTTCCACGGTAGCACGGGTGCTGCGGGATCCGGAGCACAAGTGCCACTCTATGGAACTGAAAGAGAAGATCCTACAGACTGCACGGGAAATCGGCTATGTGCCCAACGAAGCAGCAAAGGCTCTGAAAAGCGGCAGTGCTCCGAACAAGATATTTCATATCAACATCTTGCTGACCCGCGTCAACTCCGATGAAACTGATCCGTTCTACAGCGAAATGCTCCGGCTGGTGGAGATCGAAGTGCGGAAAAGCGGCGGACTGATTGAAAATATCTGGCGGCACGCGGTCTTTTCCAGCGAAAAAAAGACCGACTTTTCAGAAATCGAAAAGTCGGCGGCACAAATGTTTCATGATACCAAGCAAAAGCACGACGGGCTGATTCTCATTGGAAAATGCTCGCAAAAAGGACTGAAATCGCTGAAACGCTATGAGAAAAATCTCATTTCTATCAACCGCAACTCCACCACTTATGAAGTGGACGAGGTCTTGTGCGACGGCAGAAAAATCGCACTGACAGCAGTGAATTATCTGATTTCCTGCGGGCATCAAAAAATCGGCTACGTAGGAGACTGCCATAATGAAACGCGGTATGTGGGCTATCAGGAAGCACTGGTGCATCACGGCATTGCACCGGATATTGACGATGTTTACGACATCACACCCAACGAGAAAAACGGCTATCAGGCCATGGCATATTTCTCCCAGCAGGAAACGCCGCCCAGTGCGTTTTACTGTGCCAATGACATTCTGGCGATCGGTATGCTGAAATATCTGGCACAGAGCAAGAACTGGTACTATCACCCCGCAGTGATCTCCAGCGACAACATTGTGGAATCTCAGTACACCACGCCGATGCTGACAACGGTTTCCCTGCCGAAAACGGAAATGGCACATCTGGCGATTCAGATTCTGACAGACCGCATGAACGGCGGTCACAAGGCAGTGGTGAAAACGGAACTGCAATCCACACTGGTAATTCGCCAGAGCGTACATCAGTATGTTTCAACAGAAAATGAACCGGAATATTATATTTAAGGCAATGCCGCACAAAGTCCGCCAACGACTCTGTGCGGGGTTTTCTTGATTATTCGGCATTTCCCTTTGTGCGGTACTGCGTAGGTGTCATGCCGGTTTCCTTTTTGAACTGCTGCATGAAGTAGATCTCGCTGTGATAGCCGCATTGTTCGGCGATCTCCGCAAGGGTATTCTGCCCGTCTGCCAGCAGTTTTTTCGCCATGGCGATTCGGGCAGCGATCACATCGGACATGGCACTGACACCGAAATTCTGCTTATACAGCCGCTGAAAATAAGCACGGCTCAACAGCATCATCTGTGCCATGTCTACGATGTTCCAGTTTTCCTGGGGACGGCTGTAGATCTTTTGCCGGAGCGTGTTCATGTTCTTCCAATAGGCAAGCTGCTTTTCCTCCTCCAGCTGTTTCTGTGCAATGACATGGTCCACATAGGCGATCAGTTCCGCAAGGGATACCGTCTGGCTGACTTTTTCACAGAAGCAACTCATCAGCAGCTTGACATGCACACCGGATTCCCTTTCTTCCAGATGCTGATTGCAGTACTGCTGAATGGCATCGATATGCGTTCTGCCGGCATCAAACCGGTAAGAATAGGAACCGATCAGATAAAAGTGGTCGCCGTTGCAGCGGCAGCAAATTTCGTTTCCCAAGCAGCTGCTGCTAAGGGCATCTGCCACGGTCATCAGAATTTTATCCCCCACGTTGCTGCCCTGTTTCCGGTTGATCTCGTGCAGATTGTAAATATCCACTGCCACCAGCAGGAACTTCTCCCCGTGCAGAATGGACTGCTCGTAAATTTCAGAGGACAACTCCTCAAAGCCGCGGCGGTTATAGATTCCCGTAAGCGGGTCGCGAATGGCAGTGAGGTGGATCCGCCCGCTGAACTGTTTCAGATAGTTTCGGATACGCATGGTTTCCAGAGCCGAACTGACATATTCCGTCCACGTCAGGAACTGCTTGTCTAAGCTGTACTGTTCTCCCTCGAACTCCACCGCCAGAAATCCAAAACAGCGGTCCTCATAGTGCAGCGGAACCAAATGATAGGCAGAGGGCGTTTCCGGATTCTGCAAAATTTCCACCAATTCCCGCAGATGGACAATCTCATAATCGGAACTGCCATACACCTGCCGGAACAGAAAAAATGTGTCCGGATACCCTGCGGTGCGGTATGTGCTGCCATTGGTGCTGATGATGCCGTCCCAGTCTTCGCCGATACAGAGATAGAACACCTTGATGCGGCGAATCAGGTATAGCACGTGGTGCAGTTCTTTCGCAAATTCCATCAAGTTGTCCGGTGCGGAAATTTTCTGAATCATGCCGCTGTACTGAAGCAAATAAGCAAACTTCAGCTGCTCTGCCAGATCTCGCTTGTATCCGGCAAACACACCATTTCCGGACATGGTACAGCCGCAGCTTTCCGCAGGCTCCAGCACTTCCGGTCGGCATGGAATGGGAGTACAGATCTCACCGGTGATTTCGTAGTGCAACTGACAGATGCTGTTGACTCCCAGATTATAGTTCATGTTTGTCATACAAGTAATTGAAGGAACGTTGAGCATATTGGTCATAAACGGGTCATACCCCACGACTGCAACATCTTCCGGAACGGCAATGCCGCGTTTTTGCAGCGTGCGGATCAGAGCCTCTGCCATTGCCGCATTGGCACATGCCACCGCTTCCGGCATTGCAACGCCGCCGTCTGCAATGGCATTCCCCAGCCGTTCGCCGGAGTGCACCCAGAAATCCCCGTAAAATATCATCTGTTCCGACACCGGAAGCCCGTGCTGCTGCATTGCATCCCGAAATCCCAGGACACGGTTGCGGGACTGGTGCAGTTCCGGCGGACCAGTCAGGCAGTAGATCTTACGCTTGTGGTGCACTTCGATCAAATGATTCACCAGATCGCAGAAAATCTTCCGGTCATTCCAAAGCGGATACACTGCGTCACGATTTTCCTCGCCGATGTCCAGAAACGGCAAACCGGATTCCAGACAGATCTGGTCGATTCGCTGCCGCATCTCCGGCTTCTGAAACATGCCCTTTTGTGTGAGAATGCCGTCGGCATACCCTTTGTGAAACAGTGAAAGAATATTCTCCTCCCCTGTCTGAAACGGCGTGTCACAGTTGGCATTGGAAAAAAAGGAAAAAGTGACAATATCATAGCGGAGAGCATTCGCCTGCTTGGTGATGCCCTCTAACAATGTGTGGTTGTACTCCGATTGCAGATCTGTCAGGAACACTGCCAGAATGCCGCGTTTTTTCGGGAATGCCTGCATGATTTCACCGCCTTTTCCTATGGCAACACCGTACAAAACTTGTGTAATATTACTTTTAGGCAATACCGCACAAAGAGCGTCTAGCGACTTTGCACGCCATCTGCTTGCAAATTTCCCTTCAGAGCCTGTTTCGTATCTTCTCGCACGCATCTTGCGTGCATATTTTCCGAGATATTTCGGGAAAATACTCGAAAATCCACAAAGGATTTTCTCCGTTTTTCCCTTCATCTCTCAAAAAATCTGACGACGCAATCTGCATACGTCAGATACGAAACAGACTCTCATATTTCACAAAAATGCTCGTGAATACATCAAGTATTCACTCCGCTTTTTGTTTCATCTGACGAAAAATTTGACGACGCATCTGTCGCACAATCTTTGTGCGGTATTGCCTTTATTATAGCGGAAAAAGCGGCTAATGTCAATAAGAATTATAAGATATTATTCTCACTGCAATGAAATAATAGCACAATTTCTTATAAAATAGCATCATATCTGATTGAATTATCTCATGAACTGTGATAAAATATAGCTACAATCCACAATACCAAAACAGGAGGAATTGGGAATGAAACAACAAAGAAAGAACAAACACCTGCTGCCCGCCATACTGACCGTACTGGCAATTCTGAGCAGTCTGCTTGGAATTCTGCCGGCAGGTTCTGTATCGGCTGCGGACGTGACCGCTTATCCGGCACAGGCGGTACATTTCGGGGCGTACACCACGAACCGGAATCTGAACAATGCCGGCAGTGCTGCCAACACGCAGAAAGCCGCCGGAACCAATTCAGAGGACTGGCGTATTGACTATGTTTCTGCCGGCGTGTACCAAATTGTCAGTCTGGCTGACGGCAAGTATCTGACTGCCAACGGCACAGCATGCACACTGACGGCAAAGGCTGCTGACAGCAGCCAGAGCTGGAACATCGAAAGCGTACAGAAAGACTTCGAGGGATACGATCTGTACTACAAGATCACCAGCGTTTCCACCGGTGCGGCACTGACCTATTATCAGGGAAATAACACCATCGGGCTGACCGCATACACCGGTGACGGTGCCCAGAAGTGGAAGCTGAATTGCAGCGGACTGGAGGGGTACGCCGCAAATGCACTGGCAAATGGCAAGGAAAAAGCGGGAACCATTGGCGGTCTGCTGGGCGAAACCGTTTTCGTTTCCACAGCGGACGACTTGGAAAAACAGCTGAATACCACAGAGCCGAAAACCATTGTCATCACGGCGGATATTGATATGCAGAACAAGTCCCACACCCGCATTCGGGACAACAAGACCATTGTGGGTTCTTACGGGAACAAGACCATTTACGACTCTCAGTTCCGCACCAATGACACCTACGGTGCAGTGGACGACAATCCCAGCGACAACATCATTTTCCGGAATCTGAACATGATCGCAAAGAATGTGAAGAACCGGATCTTGATCAATATCTGGTCCTCACGTCAGATCTGGGTGGATCACTGCACGTTTATCTCCTACTTGCCCTCAGATCATACGGGAAACGGGCAGGACGAAGTGGGAAAATTCATTTGGCTGAACACCCCCTATGAAAGCTATCTGGACGCAAAAGACAACGGCAGAAGTCCGGACTATATCACGATTTCCTATAACACATTCAAGAACCGTTTCTGGACGGTGGCATACGGCACACAGAACAGTGAAACTTCCCGCTGCCGCACCACGCTGATGTACAACTGGTGGGACGAATGTGTCCGTCGCTGCCCGCAGATCGGAAACGGCAGCGGTCACATCTACAACAACTACTATTCCGGCGATGACAGCTTTTTGCCGAACAGCTGTAACCAGATCATCAGCGGCGAGGGCTCCAATATGGTCAGCGAAAACTGCCGATTCCAGGCGGTTTTCGGACGGGAAATCATTGTACAGCCGGATACTTCTCCGTATCGGGACAACGGTTCCTACACGGCGAAAAACAGTTCAGAAACCCCGACCAAGCTGAATTATACCGCAAAAGTCACCAGTACATGGAACCCCAAGGACAACTACGGCTACACACTGTTAGATGCCTACAACACCAGGGGCACAGACACCAAGGATTTCTGCACCAAATACGCCGGTGCTGCATCATCTTCCGGCGAACTGAAATACATCACAGACAGCAGCCTGCAGACCTTTGCGGCAACTGTTTACACAGCACCATTCCTGACGGACAGCTTTGATTCTGCCTACGGCAATCCGGTGACTGACTACACACCGGCAGTTTTGCAGGAAGGTGCAGTCTACATGATACAGAACGTCAACAGCGGACTGTATCTGGAAGTGGACGGCGGAAAGGCTGCGGACGGCACCAACGTCCAGCAGTGGGGTGCAAATGAACCCGCAGCCCACAATACATGGCGGGTACTGTCAGACGGTGACGGCTATTATACCCTGTATCCCCAGATCGGTGACAAGGTGAGCTATCTGCTGGACGTTGCCGGAAATGCTGCGGCAAACGGCACCAATCTCGGCATCTGGTCTGCCACCGATGCCGATGCACAGCGGTTCAAATTCTACGAAGCCGCAGACGGTGTCTATTACCTGCTCACCAAGACCAGCGGCGACCAGAGCTGCGTTGCCGTACAGGCAGCTTCCACAAGTGCCGGAGCCAACGTGGTGGAATGGGCAGTCAACCTCTCCGACACTTCCCAGCAGTGGAAGCTGACACAGGTAGAGGACACCGGCTGTGTCATGGATACCACAAAGACATACCAGTTCCGCAATGCCAACAGCAATCTGTATCTGGAAGTGGCAAACGGAAAGGCTGAGGACGGCAGCAACGTGCAGCAGTGGGGTGCAAATGAACCCGCAGCCCACAACTCATGGACACTGAAAGAATTCGGCGGCGGATACTACTACATTCTCTCTGCTCTGGCAGATGGTAAGACCTACTATCTGAATTCTGTGGGAGAAGCAGACGGCTCCAACATCGAGATCCACACCAACAACAAGTCCAGCTCGCATCTGTTCAAGTTTGTCAAGAATCCCGACGGAACATATACGATCCTGACACGCACTTCAAAAGATCGGGCTGCTGTAGAAGTGGCAAACGCGGAGAAATCCAGCGGTGCCAATGTGCAGCAGTGGACGGTCAACGGCAATGCCTGCCAGAAGTGGAATGCGGTCGCCTTTACCACGACAGCTGCGACAACAACAACAGCAACAACAACTACTACCACAACAACTACTGCCACTGCCGCGAAAACAACGGCAGCAACTGTTCCTGCTACGACCACTGCCAACACGTCCAAAACCACTGCAACTTCCACACAGGAACAAACCACTGTGACAACAGCGACTACACTGCCTGCGGCTACATCTGCGGCTACAGAAACTGAAACAGCTGCATCTACGCAAGCTACCGTTTCCGAAACCACCGCAGCCACGATCTCCCTCACAGAGCAGGGCACCACAACTCTGTCCTCTGCGGAAACCACCGCCGCAACTTCTGCCACAACGGCAACCGAATCCTCTGGTACGTCCCCGACAACGGAAATCGTGATCTTCGGCGATGTCAATCTGGACGGAAAGGTGGACATTTCAGACGCGGTTCTGTTGAACAAAACGGTTGCCGGAACCATCAGCCTGAGCGAATCTGCCCAAAAAAATGCCGACTGCGACGGTGACGGAGAAACCGGCAGCAATGATGCAGTTGTGCTGCTGCGGTTTCTGGTGCACCTGATTCAAACGCTGCCCAGTACGGAATGACGCTGCATAATGTTTGTGCGGTGTTGCCCTAAGTCTGAAAAACCAATGCGGGAAAACGACTTTTGAAAAAGAGTTTTCCCTTTGCATTACAACCAAAAAGCACATCACGTTCGCCAGACCAGCGGGGTCTGCTGCGATTCGCGATGTGCTTTTTCTGTTTTCGATATTTCGTTTCCGGTTTCTCCGAAAGCGTTTTGGGAAACAGCATCGTTGACAATACTTTCACACCTTCGTTTTCAGCCCTGTCGGATACAGCAATCCGGCAGGGCTGAACAAAACTCATTTTTTCATTTAGGCAATATTTCAAACGATCGTTATTTCACCGGCAGGCTGTCCACAGCGTGTACCAAGAACTGCATCAAAGTAGTGACATCATCAATATCGATCTCGCCGCTGCCGTCGCAGTCCATGTTCTTTTTCTGCATGTCATTCACAGTCACACTGCCGTTGACCGCCTTTGCCAGCAGGACAGAATCCAAAAGGTTTACCTTTCCGTCCAGATTTACGTCCCCGCAAATGCCGGTATCGTCGGGCAGATAATTGCACTTTAAAACATCAGCATAGGAACAACCGTCGTCCTCTGTAGATGCTATAATTTTTTCATATTCTTTCGCAAATGGACTATTGGGGTAGCAATATATTTGACGAATTTCATTAGGAGAACGAAGTGTTATTGACATTACAAACGTATTTAAATCCGTATGTTCATAGAACTTATTTTCCGGCGGAATGAAATCTTTTTCAAAAACAATTTTACGGCAAGGAAGTTGCGGCATTTCATCTATTCTTATCGTAGAACCGCTAATATGCAATTCGCGATTAGGATAGTCATAAGTCCATGTTGCACCAGATGCACAGGTTCCACTGGACGGATATTTTGAATCGTCTGTAGTTTCCATGTACGATGTTGCCGTTGCGACATCAACCGCTGCCGCCGGCAAAGCAAGACAGTTCACACTGCCAATCAATGCGGAAAAGAGAAGTACGTTTTTCAAAATTTTTTTCATAGAAAACATCTCCTTGTTACTGCAATGGCAGACTATCCACAGCATGCACCAAGAACTGCATCAGAGTAGTGACATCATCAATATCGATCTCACCGCTGCCGTCGCAGTCCATGTTCTTTTTCTGCATGTCATTCACAGTCACACTGCCGTTGACCGCCTTTGCCAGCAGGACAGAATCCAAAAGGTTTACTTTTCCGTCCAGATTTACGTCCCCGCAAATGCCGGTATCGTCGGGCAGATAATTGCAGTAAAATGAATCGGCATAGGAACCGTCATCATCTGTAGTTGCTATAATCTTTTCGTATTCTTTCGCAAATGGACTGTTGGGATAGCAATAAATTTTACGACCCTCGCCCAGCGAACGAATTGTCATTGACATTACAAATGTGTTTAAATCCGACTTTTCATAAAATTTATTTTCCGGTGGAATGAAATCTTTCTCAAAAATGTACTTGCTACATGGCAATTTCGGCATTTCATCTGTTCTCATTGTAGAACCGCTAATGTGCAATTCACGAGTCCTGTAATCAAATGTCCATGTTGCACCAGATGTACAAGTACCGCTTGCAGGATACAACGGATTTTTCGCAGTACCAATAGATATATATTCTTGAGATGTGTTCTCACGGATACCGAATTCTCCATAGAACCATGAACCGTCTAAGCCGTAAAGTGTTAATTTTATTGAAACATTCGTCGCATCAAAACTAGTTGCACTTTCCGGAACAGTAACATCGCAAGCAGAATTCACATCGCCAAAAAAGGAATTATTGATCTTATTGATTTCTGTAATACCTTCTTCGAAAACAACATGTTTTGCATGATAAGAGGAAATTCTGGAATCATTCATCCATTCTGGAACAACATTCGGATCATTATACCCATCTTTATCCCATGGATATAAATAGTATTTTTCCATGCTGCCAGTACCAGAAAACGTCATTGTGGATTCACTCTCGTTGTACGTCCATGTGATGTTGTCCCCCTCTGCACCGCAGGTGCCGGAATACACGACATCTGCTGCATCTGTCATTACAGAAGTGTTTGCCGTTGCGACATCAACCGCTGCCGCCGGCAAAGCAAGGCAGTTCACACTGCCAATCAATGCGGAAAAGAGAAGTACGTTTTTCAAAATTTTTTTCATAGAAAACATCTCCTTTCATGAAAAGAAAATTACAGATCTACTTGTCCTGCTGCTACCTTAGAGTACAGTATAACGTCCTGATCGTCCAGTCTTCCGTCGCGGTTAATATCCGCAGAGATTTTTGCAAGATCAATCGGTGCCGTAACTCCCTGAAAACCAAAGTCTAAAGCTTCGTCTGCATCAGCAGGATTTTTCTTAAGTCTTGCCATATAAGTTGCAATTGCATTCCAGTCGTTAGAATCTACGCCGCCATCTCTATCCAGATCTCCAAATACATATGTGGCAATGTCAATAGTAGAACCAGATGAATCCATTGTATATGTATAGTTAATTCTTCTTCTAAGCTCTGCTTCGCTTTTCACTCTCTTAGTGTAGGATAAATTAGCTACACCGATTACTTTAGCTTCACTGGACGGATAAGCTTTCATATTTGAAAACATAGCATCATCAAATACCACAGTTTCATCATCATCGAAATAAGCACCTGATGTAGAAAGACGACCACCATAGTTTACATAAGTGAACGGAATAGTCATAAAATTAATAGAACTGATATAAGAGGTGTCTGCATTCAAATAAACATTAACACGTCCTGTTGTACTTTCAGCGTTTGTAGTAATCAAAGCAACATAGTGTTCTTCGTTAAGCAAATATTCATTGTAATACGCTCTCTTTCCAGAATTGCTTGCATAAGCAACAACTTCGTTGTTTGTTTCGCCCTGCTGATAAAGATTCATCAGTTCTGTAGTTTCATCAATTGAAAAACCCAGATCGAGCAAATATTCTGCTACCAGCTGTTCATCACCAACGGCATAAGACTGAACAAAATCCGCTTCCTGCACTGCCTCATACTCATCTGCAAATGCCGGAACAGCTGTCGCACTCAACGCCGCCGTCATTGCCAGTGCCGAAACACCAGCTACGGTTTTCTGAATAAACTTTTTCATGTTTCATTTTTCTCCTCTAATTTTAAATGACAGACTTTGTAACTTTTTTCTCTGCAAGCACTCGATTTTTCCAACTATCGACATTACTGCTTCTGTGGACAACCCCAAGGCTATAATTTTGGCTGCCACATTGATATGCAGACACAATGTAACTATGGTCACTGCAATTTCAATTCCCAAAACAATATATGTCCGCATACGATAAACATGCTTCTCTACTTCATCTAAAGGGTTATTTTCTGTTTCTACGGGCGATAAAATCGCAATCACCACACTTGAAATCAAAATCAAACCGCCAGAAATCCATAAATTTATCGACACCCATCTCACCAAAACCAACAGCCCTGCAATCATCACCGTAGATGACAAGTAGCACTTTACCGGACTGCTGGCGTGATGTCCGCCTGCACACATACGAATCGGAATATATGAGGCGTTTAACAACAGGCACTGCCAAAACTGACGGAACACAACCCCAAGAAATATAGTTGTGACAACGTTTATCAGCATCATGAAAAGCTGAAAAAATCCGAAGCTGTAGATCTCTGCATCTTCTTTCTGAACAATCCCCAGAGAAACTAATTTTTCGGTAAACCTCTCCGAAAGTTTCTCCAGCATCAGAACTTCCGCATTTCCTTTACAGACTTGGGCATTTTCGGCTCATAGTTCCAATAAGAGCACGGGAAGTTCGACCAGAACGAAGATGTCTTTCTTGCTGCCTCCGCCATTTTCTTCCACACTATTTTCGAATTCTTTTTCATTTAAAACATTCCTCTCATTTTAGATTTAATAAGATTTCTCTTACATTTTTAGTATAGCAGTCCAACTGGAAAAAATCAATAGCTTTGCACTAAACGGGAATAATCTGCATTATTCGGGAATGGGGTAACAAAAACCCGATAGCATTTTTGTGCAAAATCACTATCGGGTTCGAATTTCATATACTTGGCTGAGAATCTATCGGAATCGTGATAGACACCACAAAGCTGTTATTTTCAACTGTCGCTTTCCAGATTCCATTATATTTTTTAACGGTCATTTCAATGTTTTTTAAGCCGATTCCCGCATGTCCATTTTTAGTAGACAAAAAACTGTTCTCCGTATTTGGACTTAATTTTTCATACTTATTTTCCGTGTGAATCATACAGCACTGCATTTGTTCTTCGATTACAAACAAAACAGTTCTGTCTTTATCCAATTCCGAAACCGCTTCTATTGCATTATCTAAAAGATTCGAAACGATTGTTGTTAAGTCCATATCTGATAAAAAATCAAGCTTATCATATAAGATATTCAAGTTTAATTGAATACCTTTCTGTTCTGCTTTCAGCAACTCATGATTTAGGATAACAGATAGCAGTTGATTGCTGCAATGAAATGATGGGTGCAGTTTGTCCAGCTGTTGATATAACGATTTTTCATACTGTTTTGCTTCTGTCAGATTTTCAGTCTGTATCAATCCCTCTAAAGCATTTACATGCCGCTTTACATCATGTATGATCGTCATAGAATTTTGATACCGCTTTTCAAGATCACGATAAACTGCCATTTGCATATCTGTTTGCTGCTGCAACAATGCGTTTTTCTTTTCCATTTCCCGAATCGCAGAAACACGATAAAATACAAAAACAATGTAGACATCTAGTACAATACAGCCTGTTAAAAAGAAAACCAAGAATGTTCCGGAATGCGTATTTGCAATATTTTCTATGATGTAATTGGCAGTGATAATTTCTCCAGTTGCTAAAATTGCATATGAGATCGATTCATACCATACAAAACTACTCTTTTTCTTTCGAATCATAGAAAAGACAATGTGACATAAAATAAATGTAAGCAAACAAGTTCGAAGGCAGCTTGAAATCGTTAAACTATCTTCCGCAACCGCAGACGAAATCGTTTTTTGTGTCACAAAGGACAAGCTCAGCGTTGACATAGCATCAGCTATAAAACAAATCAATGCAATCAGGAAGTCATAAATTAAAAATGAGATTTTTGGTATACGAAAACAAATAATCGTGGATAAAACAATCATTGCCAACATACTTATTGTATTTAGAATCGGAATTCCAAATATACACATCAATCCTTGTAAAACAGAAATTATCGTCACACTAAGAAAACGCAGCCAAATCTCAGATTTTTGAATGGAGAAAAAATTAGATAACGCCCATATTCCAGAAAAGGTACAAGTAAGGCTTACCATACAACTCAATAATAATTTCATTAGAAACACCTCCTATTTCTGCAAATGGTGATGCAAATAGTCACTTATCTTTTCATGGACTTGTTTTCTTCTGTTTTTTGCAATTGGTATTTTCATGCCATTTGAAAGAATAATATCATTGTAAAATGAATTGATACATGCCACATTGACCAAAAAACTTTTATGCGGCATGATAAAATGATATTGTTGTAGTTGGTTTTCTAATTCACTCATGCTGCCAATAATATGATATACAGTTTCTGTAGATACCAGCTTGACTTTTCGATTTCCCTCATATTCAAAATAAAGAATTTTTTGAGGTTCTATGACAACATTTCCGTGATGCATGGGAAATGAAATATAATTTTTTTCCTCTGTGCCATAGTACTGTAAATACTCTGCTAGTACTTCCCGAATTTTTGAGTTTTGAATGGGCTTTTCTAAAAAAGAAAATGGATGTACTGCAAAAGATGCTGCCATTTGCTCTGAATAATTACTAACATATATCAGAGCAACTTTTTTATTTTTTTGTCGAATCAATCTTGCCGTTTCAATCCCATCAATACCTTCCATTTGAATGTCCAAAAATATCATATCGAAATCAGTGCTTTGCGTAAGCAGTTCTTCCCCCTGTGTAAAACAAGAAACCATAATGCTTTTCCCCTTTTCATGAAAAAAGCTTTGAATGATTTTTTTCAACTGAAAAATCTGATCTTTCTCATCATCTACCACCGCGATTCGAATCACGCCATCTACGCTCCCTTCGACACATTCTTCCTCATTTTTATCATACCACAATTTTTTCCAAAAAGCAAGACACCTTTCTGCTTCAAAAACAGAACCGCACACGCTCATACGCAAAAAGAGCCACACCCTTTCGAGTGTGACTCTTTTTCTGATGCCGCCCAGAGCCATCTGAGCATGCAGTTACTTTTTACGCCGCTTTGTCAGGATTGCCAGAAGCAGTGAGAATCCGCAGGCTGCGATCAAAATGGTGATGTGCAGTGTGGTATCTCCGGTTTTCGGCGTTCCCGAAATGTTTTGCTGCCGCGGAAGCGGTATCCGCTTTGTTCCAGAGGTCTGTGCAGAAACATCTGCCGCCGTTGTCGTCGTCTGCGTGTGATGACCTGCCGCATGCTCTCTGTTTGCAACTGTTGTGGTAGTCGTGACAGTGTCCCCGCTCACGTGATTTTTCCGCAATGTGGTCTGTCGAATGCTGGTGGAAGCACTCGATGTTTCACAAGTGCTGTTCACCGTTGTTTCAGTAACTGTAGTAGTTTGTGTCGTGGTATGCGTGCTGTGGTGTGTGGTCTGTGTTCCAGTCGATGCACTGCTGTCTGTCGTTCCCGTGCTGGTGGTTCCAGTCGTGGGAACTGTCGCAGAAGTGGTGCGGCTGGTCGGTGCTACAGACGTGGTATTCGTCTGAGATACCGTAGTTTGTTTCGGCGTTGTCTGGGTACTGGTGGTATGTGTCGTAGTTGTCACGCTGGTCGGACCTGCACTGGAGAGTGTCACCGTTGCTGTAGTATGCTGTGTTGTCGAAGATGTCGTGCGGTGTATTGCGGAAGTAGTGACTGACGTGCTGCCAGTAGTCGTTACAGTAGCTGTCGTGTGGGTCGTTCCCGTGGTTCGGGAAGTCGTCACAGATGTTCTCTGGGTAGTGATACTGGTTGTGCCGGCCGTCGTTCTGTGACTGGTGGTATGTGTCGTGTGCGTGGTTGTTTTTGCAATCGTATGTGTTGCCGGTGATGCGGTGACTTTCGCTGTTGTTGTGTGTGATGTGCTGTGGGTAGTCTGTTTCGAGGTTGTAACGCTGCTGGTGGTTTGTTTCGTAGCTGTAGTATGCGTACGTGTGGTTGCAGTAGTATGAGACGACTGCGTTTTCGCTGTAGTCTGTGTTGTTGTGGTGCTGGTTTTTGTAGTGCTTGCTGTAGTCCGTGCTGTTGTGGTACTGGTTTTTGTAGTGCTTGCTGTAGTCCGTGTTGTTGTGGTGCTGGTTTTCGTAGTGCTTGCCGTAGTCCGTGTTGTTGCTGTACTGGATTCTGTAGTGCTTGCTGTAGTTTGTGTTGTTGCTGTACTGGTTTCCGTGGTACTGCTTTCCACAGAGGTAGTTTCCGCAGATGCCGAAGTACTGGTCTGTGTCGTCGATTCCGTAGAAACTGCGGTTTCGGTTGTTGTCGTAACAAGATCTGTAGCCGTTGTTGTTTCCGTAGATTCTTCCGGATCACGATTCAGAAAGACATTCAGAAAAGCCATATCCTCGCCCTTGGCGATGTTGAATCCTTCCAGACAAGTTCCGGACGTGACGCCCTTTTCTTCTGGAATTCCCAGAATCATACAGCCGTCCAACGTGCGTTCCTCTGCACGAATCTCCACACTGCCCGACGATATGTCAGCATATTCTTCCGCATTGTATCCTGCCGGAATCGAATCGATCCACAGGCGGTATCCTGCCAGATATGTGACACCGTCCACCGTCACAGACAGCGGCAAGTCGTCGAAACGATATTGTCCGTCTGCATTGGTATAGGCAACTTGTTTTGCTTCAGGCAGCAGTTCCCACTTTCCGTTGCGGCGATAATACTGCCGGAGTATGATCTTCACATTGGCGATACCGGATTCGCCGTCGCTGATCTGATGATCTCGGTCTGCATCGTCCCAGACAATACCGGAGATCGATACATGAGAATCCTTCTGCACAATGCCGCCGTCATATCCGGTGACATCTGCCGCCTTTACAATGTCATAGTCCACGCCGCGAACCTGACAGCAATACGGTGTATTTCCGCTGAATGCTTTCGCCAGGATCAGGAATGTATCCGGCTCCTGCAGATCCAGTGTGCCGGCAATCAGATCGCTGTCCTTGTCGCTGTCAGCAGCCGCATGATATTTCGTTGCAGCATATCCTTCCGGCATTTCACAAAGCTGCATCTGATACCCCACTAAATATCTCTGACCGTCCTTTTCTATGTAGGTCGGCAGGTTGTCAAAGCGGTAGTGTCCGCCAGATGCGGTTGCCATTGGCGTGCCAGTTGCCACAGGTGTTGCTGTCGCTACCGGTGTACCTGTTGCCACAGGCGTTGCCGTTGCGACTGGTGTGCCAGTTGCCACCAGCACAAAGCTGTCGTCCAGTTTCCAAGTGGTATCGCGGCTGTCGTAATAGCTTCGTGTCAGCTTGACCGTTGCGGTTGCAACGCCCACTTCGTTTTCGTCCTGTATGCCGTTGTAATTCTCGTCATTCCAGATGTAACTTTCAATGGACGCAGTTTCGATTGCAGTCAAGCCGCCGTCATAGTCCGTGTTGTCCTTTGCCTTGACAATGTCATA
>ENA-UPSY01000491-UPSY01000491.1-human-gut-metagenome-genome-assembly--contig:-NODE-491-length-47669-cov-63.937805_pt1 | contig 47669 bp, 39 predicted proteins | sample MGYA00250044_ERZ773365 | MGnify/ENA primary metagenome ERZ773365 (study PRJEB29103, sample SAMN06111932) | human gut metagenome | biome: human gut; feature: ankylosing spondylitis patient; material... | reverse complement strand
GTCGCGAATTGACTGGATTAACAGACCTTTGACGTCATAAGGCGTCGAAGGCACCACCACCTTCAGCCCTGGCGTGGTGGCAAAGATATTATAGGGTGACTGTGAATGCTGGGCCGCGGCGGAAAACCCCGCGCCGATCATCCCTCGCATCACCAGCGGGGCTCTGGCTTTGCCACCAAACATGTAGCGGAACTTAGCCGCCTGGTTGTACAGCGCATCGTGACTCACGCCAAAAAAATCCATGAACATCAATTCCGCGACCGGCCGCAGACCCGTCGCTGCGGCGCCCGCCGCCATTCCGATGATGGCCGACTCGGTAATGGGCGTGTCGATCACCCGATCGGAGCCGAACTGCGTCCACAGCCCTTTAGTGACGCCGAGCACACCGCCAAAGGCTTCTATCTTCGCCTCTTCGGGCGCATTTCCGCCATGACCGCCACGCAAATCTTCACCGATGAGCACCACGCGTTCATCGCGTTCCATTTCCTGAGCCAGGGCTTCCTTGACCGCTTCACGATAGGTTTTAATCGCCATAGTTATCACCCTCAGTATGAGACATAAACGTCTGTCAGCAGGTCTTCCGGAGCCGGATAGGCAGCGGCGCGGGCCTTCAATACCGCATCGTTGACAAGGGCTTCTACTTCCTCGTCAATCGCCGCCAGTTCTTCCGGGGTGATATGCTGTTTGACCTTAGCGGTGAAAATCTTCAGCGGATCATGTTGTTCACGCAGGCGTTGCACTTCACCTTCCGCGCGGTATAGCGCGGGATCCCCCTCAAAATGACCGTGCCAGCGGAAGGCTTTGGCCTCAATGACGCTTGGGCCACCGCCTTCTCGCGCACGTTTGACCGCCTCTGAAGTGGCCTCATAAACGGCAAAGAAATCGGTGCCATCAACGGTCACTGCCGGCAGGCCGAAGCCAGCGGCGCGTCGGGCGATATCACGCCCACCCACGGCGTAGTCATGACCGGTCCCTTCGCCGTAACCGTTGTTCTCGAAAATAAAGACCGCTGGGAGCTGGAGCACGACGGCCATATTGATGGCTTCAAAGACCAGGCCCTGATTAGAACCCCCATCGCCCGTAAAAGAGACACCGACGTTGCCGGTTTTTAGCGTCTTTGCCGTTAGCGCGGCGCCGATGGCCAGGGGAGGGGCTCCCCCAACGATAGCGTTCGCTCCCAGCATTCCTTTCGACAGATCGGCAATATGCATCGACCCACCCTTACCGCGACATAACCCGCTGTCCTTACCGAATATTTCGGCCATCATGCCGTGAATGTCACACCCTTTAGCAATACAGTGGCCATGTCCACGGTGTGTTGAACCAATAAAATCTGCACTCGTTAAATTTTCGCAGACCCCCACCGCGATGGCCTCCTCACCGGTGTAAAGGTGAATGAAGCCGGGAATATCACCGCTGGTATTTTCCTGATGCAACCGCTCTTCAAAGGTCCTGATCTCTCGCATCTTGCGGTAAGCCTGCAATAACGCCTGTTTGCTGAGCATGATTTAATTCTCCTCAATAAAGGTCACCCAGGCGGGGCCAACAGACAGGGCGGATAACCCTGGCCACACCCATGCAATGAATCTACGAGCGGTTAAAGGGAGTGCGAAGCCACCTTCATGGGGGGGTAGGTGGGGGTTTTCATGCTTGAGGTCAAACTTTCTAAATTTTGTGTAGCTATAAAGTTTGGCGGCCCCATGTCATCCCGGGGGCTGGCGTACAATTGAAAAAAAACAAAGCGAGTAGATAACCACGGATGAAGCCATCGGATTTTGAAAGTCGCCAATCACCATCACTGGTCTCCGGGCCATTGCGGCTGACGCGAGGCTTGCCGCTAATCCTGACCAAATTCGTCCCGCCTCGCTCCTCGATACAATTGCTGGAGCGCCCCCGGCTTCTTCAGCTTCTCAATCCCGTTCAGCAGTGCCGGCTGGGCGTCGTTTGCGCTGGCGCTGGATTTGGCAAAACCACGCTGTTGGCGCAATGGCATCAGCAGATGGTCGCCCAGGGGGAACGTATCGCCTGGCTGAGCCTCGATGAGGATGATGATGACGTATGGCAGTTTATTCCTTACCTGCTGCAAGCATTGCGTCCACTCTATGCTGACTGGGACGCCGATTTCTGGCGTGATATGGAAGAACAAAAGCTCTCCAGCTCCGAGCAGCTGCTGGCCGGGCTCATTAATCAGCTACACTACTGCCCGCATGACATATACCTGATTATCGACGACTTCCACGTGATTAACGATCGTGGGGTCTATGAAGCGCTGGGGTATTTACTCAAGCATGCGCCTGCCGCCTTGCATCTGATCATTGGCAGCCGTTTCCACCCCAATCTTGCGCTGAGCCAGCTGCAGGCCCAGGACCAACTGGTGGAGATCTATGATCGAGACCTGCAATTCACGCTCGAAGAAACAAAACACTATTTTAGCCGCACGGTTGCGCTACCCCTCAGCAACCACCATGCACAGCGGCTGCAGTCCGTGACTGAGGGCTGGATCGCAGGGATGAAGATCGCTTCTTTGTCGGCAGAATTACAGCATGATCCCGAGCATCTGTTGCGCAATATGCATGGAGGAACACGGTCCATTGCCCGCTATCTTAAAGAGGTGGTCCTGGACCCGCTGCCGGAAGAGGTGCTTGATTTCCTGGTGAAAACGTCCTTCCTCAGTCGGTTAAATGCCGAACTATGCAATGCAGTGACAGGACGAGATGACAGTCAAGCAATGCTGGCATGGATTGAGCGACACAACCTTTTTTTGTCAGCCCTTGACGAACAAGGCTACTGGTTCCGCTACCATCCTCTGTTGCAGGAAAATCTTCGGACCATGCTGCAGCAGAACAACGCTATTGATCGCAAACAGCTACATGAATTAGCCAGTCATTGGTTCGTCGAACAGAAACTGTGGTCTGAGGCGGTACGCCATGCGCTCAGCGCAGGCAAGCCGGTGCATAGCCCCGGGCAGGACGGCGCAAGCGCTCAGTCACTGGCGGAAGAAGGGGATATCGATACCCTGATCTCATGGATGCATCATTTACCGCCCAGCACCGATCCTGCGCGCATCGACCTGCAAATTAATCTGGCCTGGGCACTGGCGCATTATTTCCACTTTGATGAGTCGAGGCAGCTGCTTGATAACCTCGATCAGATGGTGCTTCATCACCGTGATGATTTAACCCGCAGCACCTGGTGTAAATTGCGCGTTGTGCGGGCAATTTGCGAAGCCTTTGCTGAAAACATCCCGGAGAGTCTGGCTATTGTTCAGCCGTTGCTGGCCGAAGTGCCCTGTGGCGACACCTGGGTAGATGGTCTGATATGCAATATTCTCAGCTATTGCCATGTTGTTAACCAGCGCTATCACGACGCGCTGGAGGTTCAACAGCATATGCCCTCTCCGGAAAGTCCTTTAGATAATCTGTTTGTCTCGGTTTATCGCGCGTTTATCATTGCCCAGTGCCATCTTTGTCAGGGGGATCTGGGAAAAGCCGGGTGGTACGCAGAGAAAACGTTGCGCCAGGCTGAATGTTATACCGGCACCCAGTCGACCAGTGGCGCGACGCTGGCGCCGCTGCTGGCGGAGATAGCATATGAATGTCAGAGGGGTGACTCGCCCGAGCATCTGTTAGCCGACCGGCTCGAATTCATCGACCGATTCAGTCCACCCGACGCGCTGAGTCGTTGCTATACCTATCTCGCGCGTCAGGCCTTAGATAGCGATATGCCCTATGAGGCCGAGCGATTGCTGGAGCATGCGCAGCGCCTTGCGGTGTCTCGCGGCTGGCAACGGCTCCAGACCATGTTGTTAGCCGAGCAGGTGAGGGTGCGCCTGCAGCGCGGCAATTTCACCGGCGCAGAGCAACTGCAACGGCAGCTTGAACAAATGGCCGCCAGCTTCAGAATGGATGCCGAACATCCCTGCCAACGCGCCATCGTTATGTCTGCATCCCTTAGCCGCAGCCGGCTTCTTCTCGCCAGAGGCCAGGCGCCGCAAGCCTGCATTTTACTGGCTGAGATGGTCTCCGATCAGGAAAGCCGGGGGGACAGGTTAACCGCAGCGCGTCTGCGTACGCTCTGGTCATTAGCCTTGTGGAACAGCGGCAAAACTGCCGCTGCGCGCACGACATTTCAGCCAGTGCTGCTGCTGGCTGAACAACAGCATCTCAAGGGCCTCTTTCTTGACGCTGGCGATACCTTGCAACCTTTGCTTGCAGGTATGAATGAAACCTCTTCGGCTTGTACAGAGGAAGGGGGAGTGCAAGGTCCCTGGGCAGACAAGCGCGCGCCTGCAGACAGTACACCGTTTAATAGTGGAAGCCCCGATATTCATGGGGAACTCAGCGAGCGAGAGTTGCAGATATTACAACTGATCGCTGAAGGTCTGATGAACAAAGAAATCGCCCGCTCCCTCGCTATTTCTGCCGAGACGGTTAAATGGCACATCAAAAACATCTACGCGAAGCTTAAAGTGAATAGCCGCACTCAAGCGATGAGCCGGGCTCTGGAGATGAAATTACTGGATTAACGGTTTGAACAGGGAGGCCTGGGCGCAAAATATTATTCAGACGTCATTGCTTATCGCCGCTTACGTTACGGTGCTATGAGCCATGGATAATCGAGATACTTCTGAGCCCGCGGGAGCTTTTATCACTGACCGTGATGGTAGTTTTGATGCCTTGGCTCAGCGATAAGAACATGGAATTTAAGTGCGTCGGCCCCAGGGAAAAGCAACCCTGGTGTAAACCCAGAGAGGCTTTTATCTTGATGTAGAGTGGTACTGTTTTCCGGGAGGAGAACACCCTCTTCAGACCAAAATCTGGACACGAGTTCTACTCACCTCCACAATGATCAGCTCCACTTATCAACATAAGCAGTTAAGCCAAATCGATGCTATCAAGGTCGGAGCGTTAAACCTAAATCCCAAGGAAAAGTATAGATGTATGAGGTGCTTGAAACTGCTGCCCAGTTGATTTTTACATCTTGTGAGTTGCTCAGAAGAGATTCACTATCCCTATTCCATTCGAAATCACTCGGTAACAACTGCCCAGGGGCATGAGGGGACAATGCCCCAAAGGCAACATAACTCCATGCTCCTGGCGGTCCTTCTCTTCCCGAAACGACAAGTTCTTGATGCCTTAAGGATTCCCTATACTCCAAAGTTAAGTGTTCCTCTTCCATAAGATCTTTTAGGGTTAATCTTCCCAGCGGTGGACAGCAAAGGTGCCAAGAAGGAAATTCGAAAGTTGTATCATGGTCAATCAATGCCACTGCGATGGTTTCGATAGAATCATTTGAGTCGAATGTCAGAGAAACCAGTGAGTCTGAAAACCTATATCCCCACCATTTATCGCCTATGCGGTTAGGAACACCTAATTGCTGTTCAACCCAGCGAGATGGAGCACCAAACTCTATCCCTATGAATATATTTTCAGGTGTTCTACGTCGTTCGATACGAACATTAGGTCTTTCTAACTTTGCCCTTAAAAAACGAACGCCATGCTTACTCATTGCAAGCCAAATGAGTGCTACACCACCAACAAAACTTCCGACTGCATTAATCATAATATCCTTGACAGGTATATGAGCTAATAGCATCTGCAATTGGACAATCCAAGTATCCTGCGCCATTGTTAACCTCATTGAATGCGGACGATTTGACCGCCCTTAATATTTTAAAAATCACTTTCAAAATAATACTGTAAACACGCCACAGTATTCTATGGCAGTGAGCTGGCTATAGATGATGAAAAAAGTTTTTTAGGCTTTACTGTTCACCTTTGGTTTTTTATCAATTATGTCATTTAGATACAAGGTGAACACACGGTGAAGGGTAAACAGTTGATTGTTCACCCGGCCTGATAATCAGTTATAAAAAGACCGGCGATTGCCGGTCTGAGTGGTTATGTTGCTGCAGGTTCGTCGCACTTCGGCAGTCAGTCTCCGTAGCTTTTCTCTTTCAGCGACAGATTGATTTGTATCCCCTGCTTGGAGTGCCGCTTCTCATAATTCAGGCCGTACTCTTTCTGCATCATGGACTGCCCCAGCCGAACATTTTCAGGCTGAGCACGTTCGCGTATCCGTTGGCCTCCATATAGGTCAGATACCACCAGTGCACCAATATTGAGTGCTCGGCGTCGTTCTGCAACACTGAAGCCACCGACCAGGTTACCGGCTCCCGGCGGAAAAAACGCCGTCTGTCGTGGAGCCGGTTACACTTCCGTCACCTCGTAAAGTACAGGGCTGCTACAGCTCGCCATACCGCCATTAATCAGGGGAGAATTGACCATTGCTACCCTTACGCTACAGCAGGCCTTTGAGGCCTGTCAGAAGAACGAAACCGCCTGGCTGACTGCAAAGCCGAACTCGCGGCCGCCGAGCAGGAATACCGCGAGCAGGTGCTGGCCGGGAATGACCGTATTCCGGGCAGAATGCAGATACTGCGCGATATTATCGATGTCAAAAAATGGGAGATTAATCAGGCCGCAGGGCGCTATATCCGCTCCCATGAAGCGGTACAGCGCATCAATATCCGCAATCGGCTGAAAGGCGCACGGTGCTGAACTGGCCGCCACGCTCGCCCCGGAGCTGATGGGACTCAGTCAGCAGCCCGCACTCCTGACCGGCCATGCGCTCGACCGTTCGGCGCATTACCTGCGCGAAGCGCTGTCCGTGTGGCTGAGTACCGGTGAAGAAATTAATTATGCCACAGAAGACAGCGATATTTTAACGGCCATCGGATTCAGGCATGACGCGGCTTCGTGGGTGGATAATTAGGAAAAATACCCCCCCGCACAGAGCCTGATTTATTCCCGCCGGCGCGCAGAACTGGCCAGTAAGTAGTTCCGCAAAAAATCCCCGAAAATACCGCTTTTTTTCCCGAATTAAGCCATGCATCTACAGGGTGCATGGTTTTGCATGCGTTTTCCCGTCCCGTCATTCCCCTCTCAGCCCTGTCCCGGAGCGGCCTGAGCCCTCCGATGCACCTGCATGAAAACCGACCCACGAAGCGTGCAGGCGGGCGGGGAAAGCACTGCGCGCCAGCGGTAAAGTATTTATTAAATTATATTTAATTTCGCGGCCTGAGCGCGTCGCTGCGCGGGTTCGTGGGAGTGTCGATGGTGGTATGGTGCTGTTCGAGAGCGTGGTGAGCCCCTGAGGCGGTCAGGAGAAGTGCAAGAAAAGGTCGACCGGTGGATGTGGAAAATCAGTTATTTCGGCGTTGAAACTGTTGCCTCTTAAAGCACTCACCTCATGTCCATGCATTCATCTGATGCATTCAGGCATGTTGCAGTTTGAGCCTGAATGCACCTGCATGAAAACAGACCCACGAAGCGTGCAGGCGGGGAGAACATTGCGCGCAAAAATAAAAGCGTTATATTGTTTATTATCAGGCAGTCACTACAGAAGATTGTTACATTACAGCATACGTACTGTGAGAAAAGGATGCATTCATGCGCATTATAAGTGGCGAAACAAACATCAATGATGTTGGTATTAAGAAGAGATTTAAAAACTACGAACCGTTTCAGTCCATTGTAGAATTAGCATGGAATGGCTTTGATGCAAAGGCTCGCAATGTAGGTATTGAACTTCTTAGAAATGATTTAGGGGGATTATCCTCACTATACATTCTTGATGATGGGGATGGCATCGATATTAAAGACTTCGACTCCAACTTTAATAGGTTTGATGACTCACTAAAAAAAGACAATATCGAACTACACGGTTCCCAGGGTAGAGGGCGCCTTTCATTTCATAAGCTAAGTCATCAAGCAGTCTGGTTTACAAAAAATGATAATATTAACGCCAGAATCGAAATTGATGATAATGATATAAAAAAATATCAGGCATTTATCGATATATCTAACCCTGAGCAACACCCTGCTTTAACTAAGCTAAAAAGCGGAACATGTGTTGTATTTAATCATTTCCATAATGATTTACCAACTGACAATGAAATAGTTAGACGATTACAGAGTGAGTTTTGTTGCCACTTAGCCTTAAATGAACAGCTTACTTTATCGTTCAATGGCGAGATCATTACCGCCCCTGAGCATGATTCTTACACATTTGAGCAATACTTTGACGACTCTTTATTTTCAATAAAAGCATTAAGATGGAATGAAAAACCATCGAAAGAGCGTTCAAATGTTTACCTTGTAAATACACATGGAAAGAAAGTATTTGAAGTTCCTAGCAAATTCAATCAAAAGAAAGACTTTTATCTGTCTGTTTTCGTAAGTTCAGAATGGGCGAATAACTTCAGTAGCAGTGGTGATGACATCTTCTCCGGGGCTAAATACAATCCTGACTCTCCAACATGGAAAAATCTCATAAAATTTGTCTGGAGCTTGGCAAAAGATATCTATGATGATTTTCTCAAAAAGAGAATAGAGGCAATTCTTGAGCGTTATCAGCAAGAAGGCGCATTCCCATCCTATAGTGAGTACTCTGACCCTCAATATGCAGAATGGCGTTTAAATAATATTAAGGCAATTGTAAGGGATATATATATTGCTGATCCAACATTACTTGAATCTCTAAGCTCAAAACAAAGGAAAGTTTTCGTAAGGTTATTAGATAAACTATCTTCTTCAAATAATAATGAAGAATTATTTAATATTCTTGAAAGTGTACTGGATTTGAGCAAGGAAGGGATTGAGAAATTTTCTAAACAGTTGAGAATTACAAAGCTTGATAATATAATTAGCGCAATAGAAGAATTGCAAAAAAGAAGACTTGTAGTCGACAAACTACGTTACTTAATGGATCACCATTATAAAGAAATAAGAGAGACTCCTGACCTACAAAAGATCATTGAGCATAACACTTGGCTTTTTGGTGAGCGTTATGAAACTATTGGTGCTGAAGAAGACACTTTTACAAAAATAGCCATCGAATTAAGAAATAGCGTAAAACATATTGATGATATAGACGAAGGCGACATTGAATCAGGGAATGAATTAGAGGGGGCAAAAAGGCAAACTGATTTATTCCTTGCTAGAAAATATCCTTGTCTGGACTCAAATGGGAATCCATATTTTAAATGTATAATAATTGAAATTAAACGCCCGAGTATATCTCTCAATATAAAGCATTTGAGACAACTTGACGATTATGCCGCAATTATCCAAAGGCATCCAGGTTTTGGGAGTCAGAACTTACATTTTGAGCTTATACTAATCGGGCGGAAAATATCCAAAGACAGTTTTGAAATAGAGAGTAGGATGAACTCCCATTTACAGAAAGGTGATATGGGCTTAGTTGGTGATGATCCTAGAATGAAGCGTTACGTAAAAAATTGGTATACAATATTTGATAGCTTTGACCTAACGAATAGGTTTATGCTCGATAAATTGAAGCTCGAACGAGATGCTATTGAAGTAAGTGAAAGTACGCCTAACGATTTAGTATCAATACTTCAAGGTAAAGGTTGAATAATAATGCTGCATGCACAATTAAGTGCTGCAGCATTTTCTACAAATAATTTATTCTTTTGTTCCCAAAATAATATTTGCATACCACTCAATCATTTCTCTTCTACCCTCAATATATTGAGCATGATTATAAGTGCCTCTGGTACTGTTTTTATCGATATGGGCCAACTGCAACTCAATCCATGTAGATGAGAATCCTTTCTCATGCAAAATTGTTGAGAAGGTATGCCTAAAACCATGTACTGTAACACGACCTGCAAATCCAATTTGCTTTATAAGTTGGTTAATGCTCGCATCACTCATCGGTTTATTAGGATCGTTCCGTCCCGGAAAAACATAACGATAGTTCCCTGTCATTATCTTGAGTTCATTGAGTAAATCTAACGCCTGAGTCGACAATGGCACAAGATGTGACCTGCGCATTTTCATCCTTTCAGTAGGAATTTCCCAAATTGCGTAATCCAGATCAAATTCTTGCCATAATGCTGCACGTAATTCAATGGTTCTCACACCCGTATTCATAAGTAATTTCGTAGCAACTTGTACAAGCCGACTGCCTTCGTAACTGTCTAAGGCTCGTAGAAAATCTGGTAGCTCACCAACTTTTAGTAATGGAAAATGATTAGATTGATGTACTTCGAGGGCGCTAGAGAGATCTGCAGCAAGATGAAACTCAGCTCTCCAAGTAGCTATGGCATAACGAAACACTTCTGAACAGCGCTGTCGCGCTTTGCGCATTTTTTCTAACGCCCCGCGTTTTTCAATTTTATGCAGCACATTCAGCAGCTCCAGCGGTTTTATCTTTCCCACTTTCCTTGTTCCAACATAAGGGAAAGTGTTGTTTTTAAAACGCTTCTATGATGTCTGATGCATATCCTGCCGACCATTTAGCAGATTTAAGTTGATGCCACTCTCTGGCTATCTTTTCGAAAGCGTTCTCTAAATCTCTTTGCAGAGCCAGCTTTTGCTCTTTTCGAACCTCATTCGGGTTCTTTCCTTCCGCGACCAGCTTTCGGGTATCGTCGTGATGAGGGCGAGCATCGGCAAGGTTGATCGTCGGATACACACCAGGCGAGATCATTTTGGGCTTACCGACATAGCGATAGAGGAACAGCCAGCTTTTGCTTCCATTAGGTTCTATAAACAATGACAAGCCTTGCCGATCCCTAAGCGTATAGGGTTTATCTTCGGGCTTAGTGCAGCGAATCTGCATATCATTGAAAGGCATTTGTATAGGAATCCAGGACCGAACAAGGACATATACATAATCCTAAATACCTTAAGTATATGATTTACTTGAAAATTACGGGCGGCGATGGACTAAAAAGCAGTAAAATCGTTACAAATCAGGGTAGTTATGGATAAATACAGACATTTGGAGAAGTTGAAATGGTGCCGATAATAGGAGTCGAACCTACGACCTTCGCATTACGAATGCGCTGCTCTACCAACTGAGCTATATCGGCCCTGCAAGAGGTGTTCACGAGCGTGAATCACGAGGCAAAAGGTTAGAACTTAGCGGGCGATGCGTCAATAGCCAGTGGAATCAACTGCCTATTTTTGCATCGCCCGTTCTCATTTACGCACGAATGGTATCGTCGCCGAAACCAATCCACTTATAGGTGGTTAACGCTTCCAGCCCCATCGGGCCGCGGGCGTGCAACTTCTGGGTGCTGACTGCCACCTCCGCGCCGAGGCCGAACTGGCCACCGTCGGTGAAGCGCGTGGAGGCGTTCACGTAAACGGCGGAAGAGTCCACTTCATTGATAAAGCGGTTGGCGTTACGCAGGGTACGGGTCAGGATGGCGTCGGAGTGCTGGGTGCCATGCTCGCGGATATGGGCGATAGCCTCATCCATATCGGCCACGACTTTGACGTTCAGATCCAGCGACAGATACTCGTCGTCATACTGCTCCGCTTTCACCGGCTCGACCTTCGCTGGGCCGTTTTGCAGCGCGGGCAGGGCGGAGGGGGCGGCGTGCAGGGTGACGCCGCTCTCGGCCATCTGCTTGCTTAACGCCGGCAGGAAGGTGTCGGCGATGTTGCGGTGTACCAGCAGCGTTTCCACGGTATTGCAGGTGCTCGGCCGCTGGGTCTTGGCGTTGACGATGATCTTCAGCGCAGGGGCGATCTCGGCGGTTTCATCAACGAAGATATGGCACACGCCAATCCCGCCGGTGATCACCGGGATCGTTGACTGCTCGCGGCACAGCTTGTGCAGGCCCGCGCCGCCGCGGGGGATCAGCATATCGATGTATTTATCCATCTTCAGCATTTCCCCCACCAGCGCGCGATCCGGGCTCTCAATGGCCTGTACCGCGGCGGCCGGCAGACCGCACTCCTGCAGCGCCTGCTGGATCACCTTCACCGTGGCGGCGTTGGTGCGCCAGGTCTCTTTCCCGCCGCGCAGGATCGCTGCGTTGCCGGTTTTCAGGCACAGGGAGGCGACGTCGACCGTCACGTTGGGACGCGCTTCATAAATCACGCCAATCACCCCCAGCGGGACGCGGCGACGTTCAATACGCAGACCGCTGTCCAGCAGCCCGCCGTCGATCACCTGGCCGACCGGGTCGGCCAGATTGCACACCTGGCGCACATCGCTGGCGATGCCGCTCAGACGCGCCGGGGTCAGCGCAAGGCGATCGAGCATCGCTTCACTCAGGCCATTGGCGCGAGCTTCCGCTAAATCTTCCGCGTTGGCGCGCAGAATATCGTCGGTCTGCGCTTCCAGATAATCGGCGATCTTTTCCAGTACCTGGTTCTTTTCCCGGCTGGAGAGTAACGCCAGCTGCCAGGAGGCCGCTTTGGCGGCAATGCCCATTTGTTCCAGCATTTTCAGCTCCTTAACGGATGATCATATCATCGCGGTGGACGGCCACCGGGCCGTATTCATAGCCCAGAATGGCATCGATTTGCTGCGAGTGCTGGCCGGCGATAAGGCGCAGCGCGTCGCTGTTGTAGCGGCTGACGCCGTGCGCGATATCGCGTCCTTCGCTATTGCGGATGCGGATCACTTCGCCGCGGGAGAAGTTGCCGCTGACGATTTTGATGCCTTTTGGCAGCAGCGAGCTGCCTCGTTCGAGGATCGCCTGGGTCGCGCCCGCATCGACGGTCAGTTCACCGGCCGGCGGCGCGCCGAAGATCCAGCGCTTACGGTTCTCCAGCGGGGACTCCTGCGCGTGGAAGCAGGTGCCTACCGGCAGGCCTTCCATCGCGTGGCCGATGACGTCCGGGCGGTTGCCGGCGGCGATAATGGTATCAATCCCCGCGCGGCAGGCGACGTCCGCGGCCTGCAGCTTGGTGCCCATGCCGCCGGTGCCGAGTCCGGATACGCTGTCGCCGGCGATGGCGCGCAGCGCGTCGTCGATGCCGTAGACGTCTTTAATCAGCTCCGCCTGCGGGTTGCTGCGCGGGTCGGCGGTGAACAGGCCAGGCTGGTCGGTTAACAGCAGCAGCTTATCCGCCCCGGCGAGGATCGCGGCCAGCGCGGAGAGATTGTCGTTATCGCCCACTTTGATTTCCGCGGTGGCGACGGCGTCATTTTCGTTAATGACCGGGACGATGCTGTTATCCAGCAGGGCGCGCAGGGTGTCGCGGGCGTTGAGGAACCGTTCTCTGTCTTCCATGTCGGCGCGGGTCAGCAGCATCTGGCCAACGTGAATGCCATAGATAGAAAACAGCTGTTCCCACAGCTGGATCAGACGGCTTTGTCCCACCGCCGCCAGCAACTGCTTGGAGGCGATGGTGGCGGGCAGTTCCGGGTAACCAAGGTGCTCGCGCCCGGCGGCAATGGCCCCGGAGGTCACGATGACAATACGGTGTCCCATGGCGTGCAGCTGTGCGCACTGGCGCACGAGCTCGACGATATGGGCGCGGTTCAGGCGACGGGACCCGCCTGTTAAAACACTGGTGCCCAGTTTTACCACCAGCGTCTGGCTTTCACTCATGATTCTCTGCCGTTCAAAAGGAATATCGATATCGAGCTGATGTTGTAGCAGGAGTCGGCCCGCTTGCCAACACCCGGGGCGGCGGGCGCGCCATTTTATTGCGCGGGATCGGGCATTCTGGAGAGGGAGTATGACAAAAATATGTCAGATACATTTAAATACGCTTTTTTATAAAAAGTTCCACCTTGTCATAAATATTTAATCTCGCGGCGTTAAAAAACCTCCTGTTTTTGATGGGCGAGCGCCCGCAATTGAATAGCGCGTATAAATAAATCACCAGGACTGAATAATGAAAAAGAGTACTCTGGCATTAATGATGATGGGCTTTGTGGCTTCAACGGCGACGCAGGCAGCGGAAGTTTATAATAAGAACGCGAACAAGCTGGATGTGTACGGCAAGATCAAAGCCATGCATTACTTCAGCGACTATGACAGCAAGGATGGCGATCAGACCTACGTGCGTTTCGGTATTAAAGGCGAAACGCAGATTAACGAAGACCTGACCGGCTATGGCCGTTGGGAATCTGAATTCTCCGGTAACAAAACCGAGAGCGACTCCAGCCAGAAGACTCGTCTGGCGTTTGCCGGGCTGAAGCTGAAGAACTACGGCTCCTTCGATTATGGTCGTAACCTTGGCGCCCTGTACGACGTGGAAGCCTGGACCGATATGTTCCCGGAATTCGGCGGCGATTCCTCTGCTCAGACCGATAACTTTATGACCAAGCGCGCCAGCGGCCTGGCGACCTACCGCAACACCGATTTCTTCGGTCTGGTGGATGGCCTGGATATGACCCTGCAGTACCAGGGTAAAAACGAAGGTCGTGAAGCGAAGAAACAGAACGGCGACGGCGTTGGGACCTCGTTAAGCTATGACTTCGGCGGCAGCGACTTCGCCGTCAGCGCGGCCTACACCAGCTCCGACCGTACCAACGATCAGAACCTGCTGGCTCGCGGTCAGGGTTCGAAAGCGGAAGCCTGGGCGACCGGCCTGAAATATGACGCCAACAATATCTACCTGGCGACCATGTACTCTGAAACCCGCAAGATGACCCCGATCAGCGGCGGCTTTGCCAACAAGGCGCAAAACTTTGAAGCGGTGGCGCAGTATCAGTTCGACTTCGGTCTGCGTCCGTCCCTCGGCTATGTGCTGTCGAAAGGGAAGGATATCGAAGGGGTGGGGAGCGAAGATCTGGTTAACTACATTGACGTGGGCCTGACCTACTACTTCAACAAAAACATGAACGCCTTCGTGGATTACAAAATCAACCAGCTGAAAAGCGATAACAAACTCGGCATCAACGATGACGACATCGTCGCGCTGGGCATGACCTACCAGTTCTGATCTACTTCAGAACTACCCGCCGCAGCCCTGGCTGCGGCTTTTTTTTAGCGGCGATTCTTCGCCAGATGCAGGGTGTCGCTGTTCATGGTGATCTGCGCGTTATACTCCTTCGGCAGACGGCGCGCCTGATAGAACGCCGACTCCCAGTAAGGGTTGTCCAGCGAAGAGCGCATCACGCCCTGGCTGCTCGAAGCGTGAAGGAAATTATGATCGGTATCGTAAAAGCCAACGTGCATGCCGGCCCGGGTGCGGAAGAAAACCAGATCGCCGGGACGTAAATCGCGCTTATTGACCCGCACGCCCATGTGCAACAGCTCGCGGGTGGTGATCCGCTCCATCGGCAGGTTAAAGCGATCCTTCAGCGTGCGCCAGACGAAACCCGAGCAGTCGACGCCGCTTTGTTCAGTCCCGCCCCATTCATAGGGGGTTCCCTGCCAGGTGTGCATCTGGTCATGCAGGGCCGCCACCACCGGGATCAGATCGTCCGATCCGCCGTCAATGGTCATATCCGCATGAGATTTTGTGTGTTTTGCCTGTTTCGGTGAGGAGGAGCATCCTGCCAACAACAAAAAAGGAATTAACAAGAGAGCATGCTTCAGTTTTGGCTTCATATCGTTATTTTCGAAGTAGCAAGCAGACTGCTTTGTTTTATAGCCGATTAAAAAGAACGGCTAAATAAGCTGATGCCGCCTTTACGTTTATTTACGATTAAAAATAAACAACGATGGGATGGATCTGCCATAAAGGGCAGTTGTCACTTCGCAACAGCCTGTGCCAGGATTCTGTCATCAACATCTCACGAGGCATTCCATGACGCATAACGCCATCGCCACCGAGACTTTACCCGGCGCCGCTTTCGACGCGGGGTGGATGACGTCTGCGCCTCATTATTGCTTCGCCACGCTCTGCCCACCGCCTCCCCCTCCAGACCGGGTTGTTTTCGGCGCTTAACGCCGTCTTTCCAGGCGCTTACCTGCCGGTATGACGCTTGATACCTTGTGTTTGACGTTCGGGAGCATGCTATGCACGTTCGCTATTCTCTGCTTGCCTCGCAGGCGACAACGGCCACCTTTGTGCTGCTGTGGGGCAGCGCGGCCATTTTCACCCGCTGGGGACTGGACAACGCCTCGCCGATGGCGCTGCTGGTCTTTCGTTTTCTGGTTGCCCTGGCAGCGCTGGCGCCGCTGGCCATCGCCCGTCGACGCTGGCTGCCCGCGCCGGGCACTCGCCTGCAGACAGCGGCCACCGGCCTGATGCTGATTGGCGGCTATTCGGTCTGTTACTTCGAGGCGATGGCCAACGGCGTGACGCCGGGGCTTATCGCCACCATCATGGGGATCCAGCCCATCCTCACGCTTTGCGTGGTGGAGCGCCGCCTGCAGGGGCGGCGGCTGCTGGGGCTGCTGATTGCCCTGGCGGGGCTGGTGTTGCTGGTGTGGCGCAGCCTGGCGGCGTCGCCGATGGCGATGACAGGGATCCTGTTTGCGCTGGCGGCTCTGCTGCTGATGACCTTTGGCGCGCTGTGGCAAAAGCGCAGCCGTCAGTCGCCGGCGGATGTCCTGCCGCTGCAGTATGCCGTTAGTCTGGGGCTGTGCCTGTTGATCGCCCCGGTCAGCGGCTTCCGGTTTACCGTTAACGCCGGGTTGATTATTCCGGTGCTGTTTCTCGGGCTGCTGATTTCGGTGGTCGCCCAGCTGCTGCTGTACCGTCTGCTGAGCGCGGGGAATATCGTCAATGTCACCAGCCTCTTTTATCTGGTGCCAGCGATCACGGCGCTGCTGGATTATCTGCTGCTGGGCAATCGGCTGCCGGCGGCGGCGATGGTCGGTATGGTGGCGATCGTCGGCGGGATCGTGCTGGTGTTCCGCACCGGCAAGGTCCGCGCCGGCTGACGGCGAGCCGGGCGCGGTGGCGTCCGGTTCATTTTCCTGTCATCTTTTTTACGCATGCTCCCGGCAGCTTATTTTGACCAGTAAGGGAAGGTACCATGGGCAACACGCTGACGATTTTCGATCTCGATAACACCCTGATACAGGGCGATAGCAGTACGATCTGGAGCCAGTTTATGGTTCGCGAAGGGCTGGCGACGCAGAAGGGGTATCTTGCCCGCGAGGCGCGGCTGATGGCGGATTATGACCGGGGAGAGATGAATATCGCCGATTATGTGGCCCTGATCCAGGCGCCGCTGGCCGGAATACCGAAATCGGACGTAGACGCGCTGGTGGCCCGCTGCGTGCGCGAGGCGATCCTGCCCCGGGTCTATCCGCAGGCGTGGGAACTGATTCGTCGTCTGCGGGCCGAGGGGGAGCAGATGCTGATTATCTCCGCCTCGGTTAGCCTGCTGGTGCAGGCGGTGGCCGCCGCGCTGGAGATTGAGCAGGCGCTGGGCATTGACGTGGCGATGGTCGACGGCGGCTACAGCGGGGAGATTGCCGGGATCCCCAGCTATCAGCAGGGAAAGGTGGCGCGTCTGGCGCAGTGGCGCGAGGCGCATCCGCAGTATGACGACGAGGTGACTTTTTACACCGATTCCATTAACGATCTGCCGCTGTGCCTGCATGCGGATCGCGTGCGGCTGGTCAATCCCTGTCCGCAGCTGCAGGCGGCCGGTGCCGGATATGGCTGGCCGGTGCTGAGCTGGCGGCTGGAATAGCGGAGCGGATAAATGTTTCTGCGGGTTCAGTCGTTGTCGGCCGGGCAAGGCGTGAGCCGCCATCCGGCATAAAGGCGGCTTCGTGCCGGCGGTCGTTGCCCGGCGGCGCTGCGCTTGCGCGGGCCTACGGGGTGTGAGCCTGTGAGAGGAACTTGTAGGCCGGGTAAGGCGCAGCCGCCACCCGGCAACATCACGGGTACCGCGCCTGGCGTCTTGCCCGGCGGCGCTGCGCTTGCGCGGGCCTACGGGGTGTGAGCCTGTGAGAGGAACTTGTAGGCCGGGTAAGGCGCAGCCGCCACCCGGCAACATCACGGGTACCGCGCCTGACGTCTCGCCCGGCGGCGCTGCGTTTGCGCGGGCCTGAACGCCAGCCGGACTGTTTCCTGGAGAGGGGAAGCACTGCCGTGTGGTTGTTTATGTTATCTGTGGCTTCAGCGTAGTTTGCGCTCCCGGTTCGTCTTCTGCGTTATGTCTCTCATGGCGCAGGGAGCGCACAGGGGGCGGCCAGTCGCCGCCGCCCCCTGTACCCCCGGGCTCCGGCCAGCAAAATCGCCACTGCGTGGTCCCTTCGACTTATCCCTGCAGGCTTCGGGTCGGGCCGAGGCAGCGTCCGTGCAAAACACGGCCCTCAGCCCGCATCCATGCGGGCTGCCCCGGCCTTCCGGGAACGTCTCAGCGATTTTGAGGCCGTCAGCACCGGCAGTTTCAGCAACAATGGTGAATAAATTAACGACAGGTCGTAAGAACGTAGGCCGGGTAAGGCGCAGCCGCCACCCGGCGAAATCAAGGATACCGTGCCTGATATCTTGCCCGGCGGCGCTGCGCTTGCGCGGGCCTACGGGGTGTGAGCCTGTGAGAGGAACTTGTAGGCCGGGTAAGGCGCAGCCGCCACCCGGCACAAAGGCGCGCTAGCGTTCCTCCTGATACAGCGGCACTACGGCGCCGCCGATATAGCGACGGCGCAGCCAGGCGGAGAGGGTGTCCATGATCATCACCACCGCCACCAGCAGCAGCGTGATAAACATCACCACATCCCAATTCCACAGGCGCATATTCTCGGCATAGATAAGCCCGATACCGCCGGCGCCGACGAAGCCCAGCACCGCCGCGGAGCGGGTGTTGGATTCAATCTGGTACAGGCTCAGCGCGAGGAAGGTCGGGAACGACTGGGTAAAAATGCCAAAACGATGCTTTTGCAGGCCGTTCGCGCCCACGGCGGTCAGCCCGCGCCCGGGGGAGCGGTCCACGGCTTCGTGTCCTTCCGCGTACAACCGTCCCAGCAGACCGGTGTCCTGCATGATGATCGCCAGCACCCCGGCCAGTGGCCCGAGGCCTACCGCGCGCACGAAAATCAGCCCCCAGATAGCCATGTCGATCCCGCGCAGCACATCAAACAGGCGGCGCATCAGCAGGGCGAGGGTCCCCAGCACCACGCCGCGCATGATGTTGCGGGCGGCGAAGAAGGAGAGCAGCAGCGCCAGCACCGTGGCGGTGAGCGTCCCGGCGAAGACGATAGCCAGGGTAATGCCGATTTGCGTGAAGTAATAGCCAAACGGCCAGTTCCAGAAGTCGTGCCAGACGAACATCCGCGCCAGATAGCGGCCAATCTGCTGCAGGCCGGTGGTCAGCTGTTCGCCGCTGATGCCGAACTGCAGAAAAAACCAGACGTAATAGAGCACGCAGGCCAGCGCCACCAGCCCGACGTAGCGCAGGTAGCGCCCCTGGACCTGATAGAGCTGTTTATGCTGCCGACGGCTGGCGGCGATATCCGGTTGCATGTGCCAGACGCTCATTTCTTACCCTCCAGTACCCACAGGCGCAGACGACCGGACAGCATGTCCAGCGCCGACACCACCAGAATGATCAGCAACAGGGTGATGCTCACCTGATCGTAGCGGTCGAGCTTGATGTTGGTCATCAGCTCCTGGCCGATGCCGCCCGCGCCCACCAGCCCGAGAATGGTCGACGAGCGGAAGTTGATTTCAAGCCGCATAAAACCGTAGGAGAGAAACAGCGGTTTCACCTGCGGCCACAGGGCGAAGCGAATTTTCTGCAGCGGCGATGCGCCGCAGGCCGCCAGGCCGCGTACCGGTTTGTTTTGCGCGCTTTCCACCGCCTCGTAGAACAGTTTGGTCAGACTGCCGACGGTATGCAGCATGAGCGCCAGAAAGCCCGGGATCGCGCCGATGCCGAACGCCATCACAAAGATCACCGCCCACGCCAGCTCGGGCATGGTGCGCAAAAACGCCACCAGCACGCGAATGGCAAAGCGCACCGGCGCCGGGGACCAGGCGTTATTGGCGGCGAGAAACGCGAAAACCGTGGCAATGGCGACCGCCACCAGGGTTGAGGCCAGCGCCAGCTGCAGGGTTTCCCAGATCAGCGGCAGCTGGATCGGCAGGCGATAGCCCCACCAGGCCAGCGACCCTTTGGTCTGCACGTCGGCGAACAGGTTGCCGGCGCTCAGGGGCGGAATGGTCTCTGCCATATAGTCCAGGAAGTGGGGCAGCGAGTGCCAGATAGTCAGCAGATTAAATTCCGCGGCGCTGCCGGCGGCAAAATAGAGCGCCAGCAACAGCAGCGACCAGCAGACGGCATCGCGTTTTTGCCGCGAGCGTATCTGCTGGTAATAGCGTTCAAATTCGATGTGGGTCGTCTTCATGCGTCGGGGATCTTCAACGTAGCGCCGCCGCTCACCTCAGGGCAAGCCGGCGGCGTTGAGGCAGGATTAACGCGCGCTCACCAGCTCGCGTTTCATATCGATAATCTGCTGGAAATCAGCCACGCTGCCCGGGCCGATGTGCTGCGTACCGCCCATCGCTTTGATAAAGCAGGCGTGATCCTCAGTATCCAGTTTTTTCACCGCCGCCACGACCTTCGCCTTAAAGTCCGCCGGCAGCGCATTGCTCACCAGGATCGGGCCGTTCGGGATCAGCGGCGATTGCCAGATAATGCGGATCTGCTTCATCAGATCCGGATGATCCATGCGAATCAGGCGGTTGAACGCGCCGGTGGTGTAGCCGGTGTTGTAATCGCCAACCATCGAGGCCCAGGTCACCGCCCCCGCGAACTGGCCATTCAGCACGCCGAGGATGTCCTGCTCGTGGCCACCGGAGAAGGTGACGCTGGAGAAGGTGTTGTTGTATTTGTTGTCGGCGTTGCCGCCAAATTTTTCTTTAAACGCATGGTTAGGGATCAGATACCCGGAAGTGGAATCCGGGTCGGCGAAGCCAAAGGCTTTGCCTTTTAAATCGTCCAGCGTTTTATACGGGGAGTCGGCTTTGACAATCACCACCGAGTGATAGCCGCGAGACTGATCTTTGTCGTCCACGGCGATGCCGACGATATCCACCGCTTTCGGGTTATTGAGATAAACCGAGGCGTAAGAGGAGGGGGACATGCTCAGCACCACGTCGACTTTACCTCCCAGCAGACCCTGAATCACCCCGGAATAGTCGGAAGAGTTACGCAGTTTGGTATCCACGTTCAGCTCTTTATCGAGGAAGGTCTTCACGCACTGGTTATCGCCGATTTGCTGAGTGGCGTTCTGGCCGCCGAGAATGCCCAGATTCAGCTCTTTCGGCTGCGCCGCCGCTGCCTGCCATGCCATCATCATGCCCGCGACCATTGCGGATAAACGAACTGCGCCAGTCATATATTTTTTCATTATGTTGCCCGTGTGAGTGAAATTAATGCAATTGGCTAACGTCATCGCCGTACAGCTGCTGCAGTACATCCTGCGTCAGCCGGGCGGGGTGATCGTCAAAAATAAGCTGTCCGTTGGCGACGCCGATAACCCGGGTGCAGTAGGTCCTGACCAGCTCCACCGAATGCAGGTTGACCATCACGCTGATGCCCTGCTCGCTAATCTCGCGCAGCACATCCATGATGCGCTGAGTGTTTTTCGGATCCAGCGAGGCGACAGGCTCGTCGGCCAGCAAGATCCCGGGGTTTTGCATCAGCGCCCGGCAGATCGCCACCCGCTGCATCTGCCCGCCGGAGAGGTTCTCCGCCCGCTGCAGCGCGTGCGGCAGCATGTTCATCCATTCAAGCAGCGCAATGGCGCGCGCCCGGTCGGCTGCGGGAAAGATTTTAAACAGCGATTTCAGGGTTGAAGTCTGGCTGAGGCGGCCCAGCAGAACGTTGGTGAGCACGTCGAGGCGCGGCACCAGGCAGAAGTCCTGAAAGATCATCCCGCAGTGGCTGCGCCAGGCGTTGAGCGCGCGGCCTTTCAGCCGGGAGACATCGTGCGGGGTACCGACTTCCGGGTAGCTAAGAATTTCGCCGCCGCTGGCGCTGTGGGTGCCATTGAGAACATGCAGGAGCGTCGATTTACCGGCGCCGGAGCGGCCAATAACCCCGACCATTTCACCGGCGTGCAGATCAAAGCTGATGCTGTCCAGCACCTTGTGCTGAGCCTCGTAGGCTTTACTCAGGTTACGCACGCTTAAGACCTTCCGCTGCCGGCCGGCATTGAGATCGGTGAACGGCTGGAAATCAGTTTCGGCCACCGCGGCAAGAGAGCTGTTCATAAGAGTGTCCAGGTTCGTCATTAACTGGCCACTATTAATAGGTCTTTATGTGAAATTTCGATGACGGTATTGCGAACAAACCGTGAACAGGCGGGAAAGGACGGCGGTGAGCGGTCCACCCGCGCGCGCGTGGCGCGCTGGCGAAGCGCCGAAAAGCGGCTATGCTTTCGGGGGCGCGAAGACAGGCGCCCCTTGACGGCAGGAACCCTCGTCAATCTTCGCTTAATCTTGCTGATGAGAACTGTTATATCGAATAGATAATGCGTCTGCCTTTGTTTAGCATTCAACATTCCCCAGGTATTAACATATACATAACTATTTTGTGCGGCAGGTTAATCTATTCATGAGTCTTATGTGTTGGTGAATCATCCTGGTTGTTGCTTCTTTTTGGATTTATATTCTTTATTTTTTAATAAATTTGGTTTATTCGACAACTTCATTCTGCCCTCTATTAAGAATATTCCTAACATAATAGGGTGAAGATCCTGGGTAATATAAAATTCAGCTAAGAATCGACGGTAATATTGCCAATAACCTTATGAAAATAAATGTCTTTTTTCTTTCCTCAAAAAAACGATATTTTCAGTTTTTGTAAATATTGACCTGGGCGCGAAATTCATTGCCTTTCCGCATGTTGACACTCTATAGGAAAAAACTTAAATTCAACGCCAAGCAGAAAATAATTATAGTTTAACCCCGCTTATCCAATATTGATAGGTAATGCGTGTCTTATTTAATGGCGATTTATTAAAGGAATGGAATACGCCAGTTAACTTTATAGGCCTGGCAAGCAGTGACGTTGTAAAAATGATTACTTCAAGGACTATGAGGTTAAAAACTATATGGAATATAAAAGCTGTTCCGATAAGTATATTTGGTCTGCCCATGACTCCTACTTCTATAAAGGATTATCCGAACTGATTGTAGATATCGACGAATTAATTTATCTGTCGCTAGAGAAAATCAGAAGAGATTTCGTGTTTATCAATCTCAATACGGCTTCGTTAAACGAATTTATCAGGCGCGACAGCGAATGGCTATCCGCGGTAAAGGGGAAACAGGTCGTATTAATTGCGGCCAGAAAGTCAGAGGCCTTAGCGAATTACTGGTATTACAATAGCGATATTCGCGGCGTGGTATATGTTGGCCTGAGTCGCGATATTCGAAAAGAGTTGGCCTATGTGATTAATGGCAGGTTTCTCCGTAAAGATATTAAGAAAGATAAAATTACAGACCGGGAAATGAAAATTATCCGCATGACCGCCCAGGGCATGCAGCCGAAATCGATCGCCAGAATTGAAAATTGTAGCGTGAAGACAGTGTATACCCATCGGCGCAATGCTGAGGCCAAGCTGTATTCCAAAATATATAAGTTAGTTCAGTAACACCCAGGCAAGTTAATTTTTGAATGGTTCACCGGGACATCATGTCCTTAATTCAACTCAGGAAGAAAAAGCGATGAAAAAAAAGGTTCTGGCAATAGCTCTGGTAACGGCGTTTACCGGTATGGGTGTGGCGCAGGCTGCTGACGTAACGGCTCAGGCTGTAGCAACCTGGTCTGCGACCGCCAAAAAAGACACCACCAGCAAACTGGTCGTCACCCCGCTCGGCAGCCTGGCGTTCCAGTATGCCGAAGGCGTGAAAGGTTTTAACTCACAGAAAGGTCTGTTTGACGTGGCAATTGAGGGTGACGCAACGGCGACCGCCTTTAAGCTGACCTCGCGTCTTATCACCAACACCTTAACCCAGCTGGATACCTCCGGCTCCACGCTGAGCGTGGGCGTGGATTATAACGGCGCAGCGGTGGAAAAAACCGGTGATACCGTGATGATCGATACCGCCAACAACATTCTGGGCGGCAACCTCAGCGCGCTGGCTAATGGCTACAACGCCAGCGGTCGCACCACCGCGCAGGATGGTTTCACCTTCTCTATCATCAGCGGCACCACTGACGGCACCACCGCCGTGACCGATTACAGCACCCTGCCGGAAGGGATCTGGAGCGGCGACGTTAGCGTACAGTTCGACGCCACCTGGACCAGCTGATCCTTCTGATGCACCAGCAGGGGGGGCTCCCCCTGCTTTTTTCACGGACGGAATTGTTATGAAAAAGCACCTTCTGGCCCTCGGGCTGCTGCTTGCCGGAGTATCGCCGGCGCAGGCGCTGGATGTCGGCGATATCTCATCTTTTATGAACAGCGGCAGCAGCACGCTGAGCAAAACGATCAAGAACAGCACCGACAGCGGCCGGCTGATCAATATCCATCTCGAACGGCTCTCTTCCCCGCTGGATGACGGACAGGTTATCCCGATGGATAAACCGGATGAGGTGCTGCTCACTCCCGCCAGCCTGCTGTTACCCGCCCAGGCCAGCGATGTGATCCGCTTCTTCTACAAAGGCCCGGCGGATGACAAAGAGCGCTACTACCGCATTGTCTGGTTCGACCAGGCGCTCAGCGATGCCCAGCGCGATAACGCCACCCGCAGCGCGGTGGCCACCGCTTCCGCCCGCATCGGCACCATCCTGGTGGTGGCGCCCCGGCAGGTGAACTACCGCTTTCAGTACGCCAACGGCTCCCTGACCAACACCGGGAACGCGACGCTGCGGATCCTCGCCTACGGCCCTTGCCTGAAGGCCGCCGAGGGTAAGGAGTGTAAAGAGAACTACTACCTGATGCCGGGTAAATCACGCCGTTTTACGCGCGTGGACACGGCGGATAAAAAAGGACGGGTTGCGCTTTGGCAGGGTGAGCAGTTTGTTCCCGTGAAATAGACAGCTGTGCAGATGGATAACGACGATGCCTCTACAACGGATTTCCCCAGGACTGAAAACACGGCTTGCCTTCGGCATGTTTTTTTTGTTCGTTCAGCCCGACGCCAGCGCGGCTGCCCCAGGGGCGCAGCAGATTGGCGGGGTGATTATTCCGCAGGCCTTCAGCCAGGCGCTGCAGGACGGCATGAGCGTTCCTCTCTTTATTCATCTTGCCGGCAGCCAGGACACCCGGGACGATCAGCGGATCGGCAGCGCCTTTATCTGGCTGGACGGCGGCCAGCTGCGCGTTCGGCAGATCCGGCTGGAGGACAATGAGGGTAACGCCAGCGTCAGCGAACAGACCCGCCAGCAGCTGACTGGCCTCGCCAACGCCCCGTTCAGCGAGGCGCTCACCATCACGCTGACCGACAGCGCGCAGCTGGATCTCAGCCTGCGCCAGCTGCTGCTGCAGCTGGTGGTCAAGCGCGAGGCGCTGGGCACCGTGCTGCGCTCGCGCAGCGAAGACATCGGCCAGTCGAGCGTCAACGCCCTCAGCAGCAACCTGAGCTATAACCTCGGCGTTTATAACAACCAGATGCGCAACGGCGGGAGCAACACCTCCAGCTACCTGTCGCTGAACAACGTCACGGCGCTGCGTGAGCATCATGTGGTGCTCGACGGCTCGCTGTACGGGATCGGCAGCGGTCAGCAGGACAGTGAATTATATAAGGCCATGTATGAACGGGATTTCGCCGGCCACCGCTTTGCCGGCGGGATGCTTGACACCTGGAACCTGCAGTCCCTGGGGCCGATGACCGCTATTTCGGCGGGCAAGATTTACGGCCTTTCCTGGGGGAACCAGGCCAGCTCCACCGTCTTCGACAACAGCCAGTCCGCCACGCCGGTGATCGCCTTTCTGCCGGCGGCGGGCGAGGTGCATCTCACTCGTGACGGCCGGTTGCTGAGCGTCCAGAACTTCGCCATGGGGAACCATGAAGTGGATACCCGCGGCCTGCCGTACGGTATTTACGACGTGGAGGTGGAGGTGATCGTCAACGGGCGGGTGGTCAGCAAACGCACCCAGCGGGTCAATAAGCTGTTCAGCCGGGGACGCAGCGCCGGCGCGCCGCTGGCGTGGCAGGTGTGGGGCGGCAGTTTTCATATGGATCGCTGGTCGGAGAGCGGGAAAAAGACCCGGCCGGCGAAAGAGAGCTGGCTGGCCGGCCTCTCGGCCTCCGGGTCGCTCAGCACCCTGAGCTGGGCGGCAACGGGCTATGGCTACTACAACCAGGCGGTGGGAGAAACCCGCCTGACGCTGCCGCTGGGCGAGTCGATCAACGTTAACCTGCAAAATATGCTGGCCAGCGACAGCTCGTGGAGCAGCGTCGGCAGCATCAGCGCCACGCTGCCGGGGGGCTTTAGTTCAGTGTGGGTCAACCAGGAGAGAACCCGCATTGGCGATCAGTTGCGGCGCAGCGATGCCGACAACCGGGCGATCGGCGGCACCCTCAACCTCAACGCGCTGTGGTCGAAGCTGGGGACGTTCAGCATCAGCTACAACGATGACCGTCGCTACAACAGCCATTACTACACCGCGGATTACTATCAGACGGTCTACAGCGGCGCCTTTGGCTCGCTCGGCCTGCGGGCGGGGATCCAGCGCTATAACAATGGCGACAGCAGCGCCAACACCGGGAAATATATCGCCCTCGATCTGTCGCTGCCGCTGGGCAACTGGTTCAGCGCCGGGATGACCCATCAGAACGGCTACACCATGGCTAACCTCTCAGCGCGCAAGCAGTTTGATGAAGGCACCATTCGCACCATCGGCGCCAATCTGTCGCGGGCCATCTCTGGCGATACCGGGGATGACAAAACCCTCAGCGGCGGGGCGTATGCCCAGTTCGACGCCCGCTACGCCAGCGGCACGCTGAACGTCAACAGCGCGGCGGACGGCTACGTCAACACCAACCTCACCGCCAGCGGCAGCGTCGGCTGGCAGGGCAAAAACATCGCCGCCAGCGGACGAACCGACGGCAACGCCGGGGTGATCTTCAACACCGGGCTGGAGGATGACGGTCAGATCAGCGCCAGGGTCAACGGGCGGATCTTCCCGCTCAGCGGCAAGCGTAACTATCTGCCGCTCTCACCCTATGGACGCTATGAGGTGGAGCTGCAAAACAGCAAAAACTCGCTCGACAGTTACGACATCGTCAGCGGGCGCAAGAGTCATCTGACCCTCTATCCCGGCAACGTGGCGGTGATTGAGCCTGAGGTGAAGCAGATGGTCACCGTCTCCGGTCGTATTCGGGCGGAAGACGGCACGCTGCTGGCGAATGCGCGGATTAACAACCATATCGGCCGTACCCGCACCGATGAAAACGGCGAGTTTGTCATGGATGTGGATAAGAAATACCCCACGATCGATTTCAGCTACGGCGGCAATAAAACCTGCGAAGTGGCGCTGGAGCTCAGCCAGGCGCGCGGCGCCGTCTGGGTGGGGGATGTGGTTTGCAGCGGCCTCTCGTCGTGGGCGGCGGCGCAGCAGACAGGAGAAGAGAATGAAAGTTAACCCCTTAATCGCCCTGGCGATCCTCGCGCTGCTCTGGCCGATCGCCGCGCTCAGGGCGGCGGTGACCAAGACCACCTGGTCGGATGCGCCGGCGCGCGAGTTTGTGTTTGTGGAAAACAACTCCGACGACAACTTTTTCGTCACCCCCGGCGGGGCGCTGGATCCGCGCATGACCGGCGCCAACCGCTGGACCGGCTTAAAATACACCGGCTCCGGGACCATCTATCAGCAGAGTCTCGGCTATATCGATAACGGCTACAACACCGGGCTCAATGCCAACTGGAAGTTTGATATGTGGCTGGAAAACTCGCCGGTTTCGCACCCCTTAACCGGCCTGCGCTGCATCAACTGGTACGCCGGGTGCGATATGGCCACCAGTCTGATCCTGCCGCAAACCACCGACGCCAGCGGGTTCTATGGCGCGACGGTGACCAGCGGCGGCGCGAAGTGGATGCACGGTATGATGTCGGACGCCTTCTATCAGTATCTGCAGCAGATGCCGGTCGGCGGCAGCTTCACGATGACCATCAATGCCTGCCAGACCTCGGTGAACTACGACGCCAGCAGCGGCGCGCGCTGTAAGGATCAGGCCTCCGGCAACTGGTATGTGCGCAACGTCACCCACACCAAAGCCGCGAGCCTGCGGTTGATAAACACCCACTCGCTGGCGGAGGTGTTTATCAACAGCGATGGCGTGCCGACCCTCGGGGAAGGGAACGCCGACTGCCGGACGCAGACCATCGGCAGCCGCTCAGGATTAAGCTGTAAGATGGTCAACTATACCTTGCAGACCAATGGGTTAAGCAACACCTCGATCCATATTTTCCCGGCGATCGCCAACTCGTCGCTGGCCTCGGCCGTCGGGGCGTACGATATGCAGTTCAGCCTCAACGGCAGCTCATGGAAGCCGGTGAGCAATACCGCCTATTACTACACCTTCAACGAGATGAAGAGCTCAGACGCAATCTATGTGTTCTTCTCCAGCAACTTCTTTAAGCAGATGGTGAATCTCGGGATCAGCGATATCAATACCAAGGATCTGTTCAACTTTCGCTTCCAGAACACCACCTCGCCGGAGTCAGGCTGGTATGAGTTTTCCACCTCCAATACGCTGATTATCAAGCCCCGTGATTTCAGCATCAGCATTATCTCCGACGAATATACCTCGGCGCCGTCGCGGGAGGGGTATGTCGGCAGCGGCGAACCGGCGCTCGATTTCGGCTACATCGTCACCACCAGCGGTAAAACGGCCGCCGACGAAGTGCTGATCAAAGTGACCGGACCGGCGCAGGTGATTGGCGGGCGCTCCTACTGTCTCTTTAGCTCCGATGACGGTACGGCGAAAGTGCCGTTCCCGGCGACGCTCTCTTTTATCACCCGCAGCGGCGCGACGCAGACCTACGACGCCGGGTGCGATGACAGCTGGCGGGATATGACCGATGCGCTGTGGCTGACCACGCCGTGGACCGATATCTCCGGCGAAGTGGGGCAGATGGATAAGACCACGGTGAAATTCTCGATTCCGATGAATAACGCCATTTCGCTGCGGACGGTAGACGATAACGGCTGGTTTGGCGAAGTCAGCGCTTCAGGAGAGATTCATGTCCAGGCGACGTGGCGCAACATTAACTAAGGCCCTGCTGACGGTGGGCTGCCTGCTGGTGGCTCCGCTGGCGCAGGCTATCTCGGTCGGCAACCTGACCTTTTCCCTGCCGGCTGAAGCGGATTTCGCCAGCAAACGGGTGGTCAACAACAATAAAAGCGCGCGGCTGTACCGCATCGCCGTCAGCGCCATCGATCGCCCGGGCGGCAGCGAAGTGCGCTCCCGGCCGGTGGATGGCGAGCTGCTGTTCGCCCCCCGTCAGCTGGCGCTGCAGGCCGGGGAGAGCGAATACTTCAAATTTTACTATCATGGCCCGCGGGACAACCGCGAGCGCTATTATCGGGTCTCGTTTCGCGAAATCCCCACCCGCAACCTGACGAGGCGCGGCCCGACCGGCGGCGAGGTCAGCATGGAGCCGGTGGTGGTGATGGATACCATTCTGGTGGTGCGCCCGCGCGAGGTGCAGTTTAAATGGTCTTTCGATAAGGTGGCCGGGACGGTGAGCAACACCGGCAATACCTGGTTTAAGCTGCTGATTAAGCCAGGATGCGATTCGACCGAAGAGGAGGGGGACGCGTGGTATCTGCGTCCCGGGGACGTGGTTCGCCAGCCGGCGCTGCGCCAGCCGGGGAACCACTATCTGGTCTATAACGACAAATTTATTAAGATCAGCGATACCTGCCCGCTGAAGCCCCGCCCCGCGGAGTGAACCTTACCCGGCGGCCGCGCGGCGGGTAAAGCGCCGGCTGGCCAGCAGGTTCAGACCGCAGCACAGCAGGTAGTACACCGCGCCGGTGAAGACGAAGATCGCCAGGGGATAGATCTGCACCCGGTTGTTGACCTGGCCGGCCACGGTGGTCAGCTCCGGGACGTTGACGATAAACGCCAGCGAAGTGTCCTTCAGCAGGCCGATAAAGATCCCCACCAGCGACGGCTGAACGTTGCGCAGCGCCTGCGGGAGCAGCACCAGGCGCAGCGTTTGCCCGGGGGCGAAGCCCTGGGTCAGCGCCGCCTCATACTGACCTTTCGGCAGCGACTGCAGCCCCGCCAGCACCGAGTGCATCACCGAGGCGGCGGTAAACCACGCCAGCGCCAGGGTCACGGTCACCGCGCCGGGCAGATCGCCGCCGGTCAGCATCGGCAGCAGATACCACAGCCAGAAGATGACAAATATCAGCGGGATGCCGCGGATAATTTCCGCCCACAGAAACAGCAGACGCCGCGTCAGTCCGCCGTAGCGCCAGGCCAGGCCCGCCAGCGCAATGCCTCCCGGCAGCGCCAGCAGCGTGGCGCCGATAGCCATCAGCAGGGTCAGGGCCACGCCGCCGGGCTGGCCCTCCGCCAGCCGGCCCCACAGCAGGTAATCAAGGTTATCGGCGATCACCGCCAGATTAGCGTTCATGTTGGGCGCTCCGTTGCAGTTTTCTTCCCGGGCCGAGACGCGTTAGCGCCACGCCCATCGCCACCCCCAGCGCCAGGTACAGCGCGGTGCCGACGGCAAAAGCCTCCAGGGCGTGCGCGTTATAGCTCTCAATCTGCCGCACCTGATAGGTCAGTTCCGCAAAGCCGATGCCGCTGGCCAGCGATGAGAGTTTCATCAGGTTGAGATACTGGCCGACAATCGGCTGCCAGGCGTTGGCCAACCCCTGCGGCAGGAGGATAAAGCGCAGCTCCTGCCACGGCGTAAAGCCCTGCGACAGCGCGGCTTCCCGCTGCCCGTGGCTGACGGCGCGCAGTCCGGAGGCGATCTCTTCCACCAGAAAGGCGGAGGTAAAGACCCCCAGCCCCCACATTGAGCAGAGGAACTCCGGCGTCAGCCACCAGACGTTGCCCGGCAGAATGGACCAGGCGTGCTCGTCGTTCACCACGTTCTTCACCGCCAGCGGCAGCAGGTTCCAGGCGGCAAAGTACCAGAACAGAAGCTGGACCAGCAGCGGGGTATTGCGAAACAGCGAGACCCACGCAGCCACCAGCCCGCGCCCCGCGCGGCCGCCGCCGAGGCGCAGGGCCAGCAGCAGAACCGCCAGCGCAGTGGCGAGGAGGATCCCGGCGACGCTGACCCAGACGGTGGTGAGAAAACCAGAGATAATCCATTGCAACGGCTGTCCGCTCAGGACGCCGTGCCAGTCAAGCATTGGCGTCACTCGAGGCTCTCCTGGTGCAGCGGATCCAGCACCTTCTGCAGAAAACGCCGCGCGCGGGCATGCTGCGGATGGGCGAAAAACTCAGCCGGCGGGGCGACCTCGAGAATGTCGCCGCCGTCGATAAACACCACCCGGTCGGCAATTTCGCGGGCAAACTGCATCTCGTGGGTCACCACCAGCATGGTGATCCCGCTGTGGGCGAGGTTTTTCATCACCTGCAGCACTTCGCCGATCATCTCCGGGTCGAGCGCTGAAGTGGGCTCATCGAACAGGATAATCTGCGGCGAGGAGGCCAGGGCGCGGGCGATCGCCACCCGCTGCTGCTGGCCGCCGGAGAGCTGCGCCGGCATCTGCTGCGCTTTCTCCTCCAGCCCGACCTGACGCAGCAGCGCCAGCGCCCGCTCCTGTGCCGCGCTTTTTCCCCAGCCGTGGACGCGCTCCAGCGCCAGCGTGATGTTCTCCTGCGCCGTCAGGTGGGCGTAAAGGTTGAACTGCTGGAAGACAAAGCCGACGCGGCTGCGCAGCTGGCGCAAGGCGCTGCCGCTCAGCCGGCTGGTGGGTTTGCCGTCGATCAGGATCTCGCCGCCGCTTAAGGATTCGAGCTGGTTGATCAGGCGGATCAGCGTCGATTTTCCCGATCCGGAAGGGCCGAGGATCGCCACCACTTCGCCGGGATCGACCTGCAGGTTGATGGCGTTGAGCACCTGATGATCGCCGTAGCGCTTGGCCACCTCACGAAAGGTAATGCTGGCGCGCTGCAGACGTGAAAAATCCGCGGCCGGGGCCGCGGAGTGGGAGAATAAACCCGAGAACATATTATTTCGCTTCTATGGTAAAGGCGCGCGGCTGCGGCGTTTTAGTGGCAGGGCCAAACCAGACATCGTAAATTTTCGCGGCTTCGCCGGTTTTCTCCAGCTTCACCAGCTCATCGTTGACGGCCTTCAGCAGGGCCGGTTCGCCTTTCTTCACCCCCACGCCAATCTCTTCTTTGCTGAGCAGGTCGGGCAGAATTTTAAACTTGGCTTTATCCGGCGCTTCCGCCAGCAGACCGGCAAGGATGGTGCTGTCCTGGGTGATGGCCTGGACGTTGCCGTTGCGCAGGGCGGTCAGGGCCAGCGGAATATCGTCATAGGAGAGGACGCGAGCCTGCGGGAAACGCTGGTGCAGCGCCTGTTCGCCGGTGGTGCCTTTCACCGCGCCGATGCGCGCTTTGCTGTACTCATCAAGCTTATCCGGAGAGCCGGCCGGCACGAGGAACTGCTGGCCGGTGACGAAATACGGCGTTGAGAAATCAATAACCTGGGCCCGCTCCGGGGTGATGGTAATGTCGGCGACGATCAGGTCGGCTTTGCCGGACTGCAGCAGCGGAATACGGTTGGCCGGGTTAGTGGCCACCAGTTCGAGTTTGACGCCGAGCGCTTTCGCCAGCGCCTGGGCAAAGTCGACGTCGTAGCCGACGATATGGTGGGTTTTGGCGTCCACGGAGCCGAACGGCGGGTTGGCGTCAAAGGTGGCGACTTTCACGACGCCGGCGGCTTTGATGTCAGCCAGCTGGTCGGCCTGCGCCTGCGAGGCGAGCAGCAGCATACCCAGCGCCAGTGCGATTTTTGTGGTTTTGTTGCGCATATTTTTTCCCCTGAATCCCTGTTTTGTTTTGTGGACATCACGCTCCCACACATTCCCCGTCGGCGGCAAAGAAGAAAAAATTCTTATCTATAACGAAAAAGAACTTAACAAACCTGTGGGTATTCTTTATGCGCTGGTAGCGTTTTACCGGCGCAGTCACGAGTGCCGGGCGGTCCTCTTTCCCTCCGGAGAGAGGGTGAGGGTGAGGGATAGGGGTAATTTTCCGTTCACTTTGCGTTTGCGAGAAAATGGTGGTTCTTTGCCGGTGAACGGGTAAAGGGGGAGAAAACCGTCTCCCCCTTTACAATCCCCCCGGTCCCGCAGAGAAATCGGTGCTGCGCACTACGCTCACCTCCCGGTCGTCCGCCTGCGGTCGGCTCAACTTGATACTACTCGTCCCATCCCTGGGACTCGCCCCTGCGGGGCCAGCGCAAGCGCTGTTCAAAATTGCTCCCGGCAATTTTGTCGTGTCTCGAATCGCCTCTGGCCGCCCTCCATGGCGGCCAGCCCTTGTCTGCCGACCTCCGGTTCGCCGATTTCAGCGGGAATCGGGCCCGCTGCACGCCCGTAGGTTTCAGGAGCCATTTCATAGCTATCAGAACATATCCGTTAAAAATGGTATGTGCCTTTCCCTGTGGCCCCGCGGTGTATAGCGGTGCGGCAACGACAGCCGGGCGGTCCTCTTTCCCTCCGGAGAGAGGGTGAGGGTGACAGGACCGGGCGTAATATGCGCCAGCCAGGATTGCAAATTCGGAATTAATATTTCCCGCGCCCGGCCAACTGTGGTTGAAATAGACCCAGGCGATTCGCTTCCCGACAGAGGAGAAAACGAAAGTGGCATTGTGGCAACGGTTAACGGGTTGGCTGGCTTTTTTGTCCAACGGTGAAGCCGGACAGCAAGATACCCAACGCGTCATGGAGGCGATCCTGCCGGTGGCCAGCCTCTACGGCGTGGACATTGGCAACGTGGAAACCCGGTGGTTCCGTCATGATAAGACATACTGAGCGACGCAGGACGCGTGAAGCCTACTGGAACGAGGTGTGCTTTGTGTAGCAAGAGACTGCCTGAGGTTGCGGCATCGCAGGAGGCGCCGCCGCAGCCCAGGCAGTTTTAACCACCCTTATCCCCCCAGATACATCCGCTTAATTTCCGGGTTAGTCAGCATCTCCCGCGCCGCGCCTGACAAGGTGATCCGGCCATTCTCCAGGACATACGCCCGATCGGCGATCGCCAGCGCGGCCGTCGCATTCTGCTCCACCAGCAGCACCGTCATATTCTCTTCGCGCAGTTGCTTAATGATGCCGAACAGCTCGCCGACAATTTTCGGCGCCAGCCCGAGGCTCGGTTCATCCAGCATCAATAACACCGGCTCGCTCATCAGCGCCCGGGCGATGGCCAGCATCTGCTGCTCGCCGCCGCTCATGGTGCCCGCCATCTGATGGCGCCGCTCCTTGAGCCGTGGAAAGAGGGCGTACATACGATCGCGCAGGCGGGTGTAGCCGGCGAGATTATTGTAAGCGCCCATGCGCAGGTTCTCTTCGATAGTCAGGTTGGTAAAGACCCGGCGTCCCTCCGGCACCAGCGCCAGCCCGCGACGTACGATCTGGTGGGTCTGGCTGCGCGAGATATCGTCGTTGAGGAAGCTGACGCGCCCGCTGGAGCGCACCAGGTTGACGATCCCATTGAGGGTGGAGGTTTTACCGGCGCCATTGCTGCCGATCAGGGTGACGATCTCCCGGTCATAAACATCGATATCGACGCCTTTCAGCCCCTGGATCACGCCGTAAAAGACCTTCAGTTCTCTGGCGTTAAGCATAATTGGCTTCTCCCAGATAAGCGGAAATGACGTCCGGATGCTGGATCGCCTCGGCCATCAGGCCGCTGAACAATGGCTTACCATACTCCAGGACCATCACCCGTTCGCACAGACGGTTGACGAAGGGCATATCGTGCTCGATTAACAGGACGCTGAGCTGATAGTCATGGCGCATGCGGAAGATCAGCTCCGCCAGATCCTCGGTCTCCTTTGGGTTCATCCCGGCGGCCGGCTCATCGAGCAGCAGCAGCTTCGGCGAGGTGGCCAGCGCGCGGGCGATCTCCACTTTGCGCTGGTTGCCATAGCTCAGGTTCGTGGCCTGCATATGGGCGAAGTGGGCGATGCCGATGTCTTCCAGAATGGCCATCGCTTTGGCCTTCGCCGCCCGCTCGGCCGGAAAATAGCGGCCAATGTGCAGGGCCGCCTCCAGCAGCGAGTAGCGGCTGGCGCGGTCGAGTCCAACCATCACGTTCTCCAGCACCGTCATCGAGTTAAACAGCCGGATATTCTGGAAGGTGCGGGCGATCCCGGCGTTGACCACCTGGTTGGGCTTTAGCCCCTTCAGCGAGGCGCCCGCGAGGGTGACGCTGCCGCTGGTGGGCTTATAGTTGGCGGTGATGACGTTAAACAGGGTGGTCTTGCCCGCGCCGTTAGGGCCGATAAGGCCAAAGATCTCCGCTTCATCAACATGGAAGCTGACGTTGTCGATGGCCCGCAGGCCGCCAAACTGCATGGTGACGTCTTGCACCTGCAGGATGATTTTATTTTCCGCCATAGCTGCTGTTCCTTCTTCCCATCTGCCAAATCTCTTTTTTCCCCAGCAGCCCTTCGCGGGCGAAAAGCATGATGATCAGCAGCAGCAGGGAGAAGACCACCATTCTCAGGCCCGGATAGGCGCCGAGATCGTGACCGAAGAACTGCAGCGGCTGGTCGAGAAAGCGCAGCCACTCGCCGCTGCCGACCACCAGCACGGTGCCGAGCAGGGCGCCGGTGGTGCTGCCGAGCCCGCCGAGGACGATAATAATCAGCAGCTGGAAGGTGAGCATAAAGTCGAACAGCCCCGGGGAAATGGTGGTCAGCAGGGAAGCCAGCAGACCGCCGCCGATCCCTTCGAAGAAGGCGCTGGTGGCGAAGGCGCAGGTTTTAATGCGGAAGGTGTTGACCCCCATGGCGATCGCCGCATCTTCATCGTCGCGAATGGCTTTCATCATCCGGCCATACTTCGACCACACCAGCTGGAGGATCATGCCGGTGGCCAGCAGGGCGAACAGGCCGCACCAGAACAGGAGATGCGGCTGCTGCGGAATATCGTTCAGCCCGATGGCGCCGTTGGTGATTTGCGGGTTGTTAATGGCGAGGATCTTGATGATAAACCCGAAGCCGAGGGTGACGATGGCCAGGTAGTCGCCGCGCACCCGGAAGACCGGCACGGCGAGGCACACCGCCAGCGCCGCCGCGCACAGGCCGCTTATCAGCAGGGCGGGGAGGAAGCCCGCGTGCAGGCTGAGGATCCACGGGCTGGGGGCGGCCATTTCAAACATGTCTACCTTGCTGTCGCTGGAGAGGATCAGCAGGGCGGTGACGTAGGCGCCCACCGCCACGAAGCCGTTCGGCTCCAGCGACAGCTGGCCGGTCACGCCGTTGATCAGGTTGTAGCTGACCGCGAGGATCATAAAGATAAAAATGGTGCTGATGACGCGAACAATGTAGTCATTGAAAACCACGTTGATTCCGGCCAGCAGCGCGATACAGATGACAATAATGGCCAGGTTGCGCAGCTGCGCCCCGGCGGTGGTCGTCGCGTTGAGCATCAGAAACGGCTCCTTTCCAGACGTTCGTCGCCCATAATGCCGACCGGGCGGAACAAGAGGACCAGAATCAAGAACAGGAAGGCGAAAGCGTCTTTATAGCCGCCCAGTTCGGGGAAGATCGCCACCGCGACCACCTCGGTAAAACCGAGGATAAAGCCGCCCAGCACCGCGCCGGTGACGCTGCCGATCCCGCCCAGCACGGCGGCGGCGAAGGCCTTCAGGCCGATAAGCACGCCCATCAGGGGATCGATCGTCGGGTAGCTGATGGAGTAGAACACGCCGCCGAGCGCCGCGAGGCTGCTGCCGAGGGCGAAGACCAGGGAGATGATCCGGTTGGCGTCAATGCCCATCAGACGCACGGTGTTGACGTCAAAGGCCACCGCGCGGATCGCCATTCCATAGCGGGTGCGGTACAGCAGCCAGAGGATCGCCAGCAGCAGCAGGACGGTGATCAGCGGCACAATCCACGCCACGTTGGTAATGATGACGCTGCCGAAGGCCCGGGTCTGGTTGAAAAAGTCAGGGGCGGAGAAGAAGCGCGAGCTGCCGCCAAACAGCACATTAAACAGGTTTTCGAGGAAGAAGCTGACGCCGATGGCGGTGATCAGCATGGAAATTTTCGAGGCCTGGCGCAGCGGACGATAGGCGACCCGGTCAATCAGCATGCCAAACAGGCCGCACAGCCCGAGGGTCAGGAAAACGGCTACCCCGAAGGGTAGCCCAACCGAAGAAAATAAAAACAGCGTACTAAACGCGCCGACCATCATCACGTCCGCATGGGCGAAGTTGATCAGCCTTAGCACGCCATAAACCATCGTATAACCGATGGCAATCAGGGCGTACATGCCCCCAAGACTCATTCCATTGACCACTTGCTGGAGAAAAATGGCGCCGTCCATTTTGTAGCCTCGTCACAACTTAAGGGTTAACCACGGTACGAAACGCCAGCTTGCCATCTTTCACTTCGTTGATGACCGCGCTGCGAATGGCGTCGCCGTTCTGTAACGTCAGCGTGCCGGTCACGCCCTGGAAATCTTTGGTGGCGCGGATTTTTTCATTCACGCAGACCCGATCGTGGGGATCGCTGCACTGGTTCATGGCGTTGACGATAACGTTATAGGCGTCCGCCGCCATAGCGCCCCAGGTATGGGTCGGCTGCTGGTATTTGGCTTCCCAGGCTTTGATGAAGGTTTCCCCGGCCGGGGTCTGCTCCTTGGCGTTCGGCGAGTAGTAATCGGTGGTCATATAGCCGTTGACCGCGTCTTTACCCACATCGAAGAAGACCTGATCCGCGGCCAGACCGTCGCCGCCCACCACCGGTTTGTTGAGCCCCAGCTGTTTTGACTGGACGGCAATCAGCGCCCCTTCGGTGTAGTAGATCGGCATATAAATCATGTCGACATTCTTCGCCTTGACGCTCGCCAGCTGGGCTTTAAAGTCCTTGCTGCCGCCCGGGGCCTGTACCTCGATGGGAATGGTACCGCCGTTTTTCAGGAACTGGGTGCGGAACGCTTTCGCCAGGCCGACGGAGTAATCGTTGCTACTGTCAAACACGATGGCGGCGGTTTTGGCTTTCAGATCGCGGGAGGCCAGATTGGCCCCGACCACCCCCTGGAAGCTGTCCGAGAAGCAGACCCGGCTGACGTACGGATGGTTGCGGGTGACGCGGTCGTTGGTGGCGGTGGAGGAGACCAGCGGCGTTTTGCTGTCGTCGGCGATCTTGGTCATCGCCAGGGTGTTGGAGGAGGTGACTTCCCCGATCACGGCATCCACTTTATCGCTGGAGACCAGCCGCTGCATGGCGTTGGCCGCTTCGACTTTGTCGCTTTTATCATCGATAACGATAAGCTTGATGGTATCGCCATTTTTTAACGTCGGGGTGATGGTCTGAATAATGTCCAGCCCTTTCTGCGACGGCTGACCATAGCCGCTGAGGGCGCCGCTCAGGGGTAATACCACCCCGATTTTAATTTCCGCTGCCTGCGCGCTGCTCGCGCCGGCCAGCGCGGCTACCAGCGTGGCCATTAAAGACGCTTTCCCGGAAAACGATTTCATTGGTATTTCTCCGTCGGTCGATTATTTATCTTTAACCATCAATGACTGCATAACATTGAGGAATAATTCACCAGCGTATCTGGCGAATTATTGGCTGTTATGTTGAATAGATAACGAGATATATACCCTAAATAATTCGAGTCGCATGAAGGCGGCATGTGAGCGAGTCCCCAGGCGCTTGCAGAAGTCAGTGACTGGGGGGAGAGAACGCAGCCAACGCACATGCAACTTAAAGTATGACGGGTATTTTTAAGGCGCTGAATTACCTTACAACGTCCGTTTCGTTTTTACTCATGCAATATTCTTATTACCTGCAGGCAAGGGCATAAGGCTGGTGACAACACGGCTTTTGATACGCTGAACGTATTTTGCCGGGGGGCGACTGGCGCCTTATCCGGCCTGGAAAAAAAGCAATATAAACCGGTTGAACGGTTTCCACAGGCTCGCGCCAGCGAAGCGCCGCCGGGGGATTTCAGCGCGCACTCGAATATAATATTCAGGTGCGCCAGGTAATATTAAAAATCTATTCTTCGGCTCGCGTGACTTATTATTTTAAAGGGGTCAATGGTTTTATTTTTCCATGCAGCGCCGGATTATCGCTTTCATCTTTCAGGCGCACGCCGGTAAGCCGTCGTAAAAAAGCCTGCTCCAGCAGCCAAGCCAGTTTAAAGGCGGCGGCGTCATGGCTCAGCCCTTCCGGGCGAATATTGGAGATACAGTTGCGCTCTGACTCCAGCCGCTGCCGATGGGGCTGCCAGGTGAGGTAGACGCCGAGGCTGTCCGGCGAGGAGAGGCCCGGTCGTTCGCCAATCAGGATCGCCACCGCGCGGGCTTTCAGGGTTTCGCCAATATCATCCCCCAGCGCCACCCGCGACTGATGGGCCAGCACCACCGGCGCGAGGCCGATCCCCAGCGTCTGCAGCCAGGGCAGCAGGGCGCGGATCAACGGCACCGCCTGACGCTCTACCGCCCAGGAAGAGAGGCCGTCGCCGATCACCAGCAGCAGGTCGGCGGGGCGGACGCCGCTGGCGGCGAGGTCGGCGCGACTCTCGTCGGCGAGCTGCCGCCCGAGATCCGGGCGCCGCAGATAGGTATGACGGTCCGGCGCGGCGCTGTGCACCGTCAGGGTGTCGAGGCCGAGCGCCGCCAGCGGCGCCACCAGCTGCTGGCTGGCGAACGGCTGATGAATGGCGTCCCGCGCTCTGGCGTGGGCCAGACCAAAGTTAAGGACTTCGCGGGTCGGCAGGCTGGCGCCGCTGCGGCCCAGGGCGATCCGCGCATCGGTAAATTCACGCAGCGGGTTCCAGGCGTCGGGACGGTTCATACGGGGGCTCCTTGCGGCAGAACGGACAGCAGCGGATGGCGGGCGTCGGTGAGCCGCAGCGCGCCGTGCGGATCGATAATTTGCATCTTCGCCAGCCAGTCGGCGAACTCCGGGGCATGCTTTAAGCCCAGCAGACGACGGGCGTAGAGCGCATCATGGAACGAGGTGCTCTGGTAATTAAGCATGATATCGTCCGCCCCTGGCACGCCGATCAGGAAGGTGAGCCCGGCGGCGCACAGCAGGGTCAGCAGGGTGTCCATATCATCCTGATCCGCTTCCGCGTGGTTGGTATAGCAGACGTCGCAGCCGATCGGCAGACCCATCAGCTTGCCGCAGAAGTGATCCTCCAGCCCGGCGCGAATAATCTGCTTACCGTCGTAGAGATACTCCGGACCGATAAAGCCAACCACCGTATTGACCAGCAGCGGTTCAAAGTGGCGGGCGACGGCGTAGGCCCGCGCCTCGCAGGTCTGCTGGTCGACGCCGTGGTGGGCGTTGGCCGACAGGCAGCTCCCCTGGCCGGTCTCAAAATACATTACATTGTTGCCGAGGGTGCCGCGACCGAGGCTGAGGGCCGCCTCGCGGGCCTCCTGCAGCATGGCAAGGTTGATGCCGAAGCCGCTGTTGGCCGCTTCGGTTCCCGCCACCGACTGAAACACCAGATCCACCGGCGCGCCGCGCTCAATCAGCTGCAGCGTATTGGTGACGTGGGTCAGAATGCAGGACTGGGTGGGAATGGCGAAGCGCTGGATAATATCGTCCAGCATCACGTTCAGCTGCGCCAGCACCGGTAAGCTGTCGCTGGCCGGGTTGATGCCGATCACCGCATCCCCGGCGCCGTACAGCAGTCCGTCGAGCATACTGGCGGCGATGCCTTTCAGGTCATCGGTGGGATGATTGGGCTGCAGGCGCACGCTGAGGTGGCCGGGCAGGCCGATGGTGTTGCGAAAGCGCGTCACCACCTGACATTTGCTGGCGGCGAGGATCAGATCCTGATTGCGCATCAGCTTGCTTACCGCCGCCGCCATCTCCGGGGTGATAGCGCGGGCGACCCGCTGCAGCGTGGCGGTATCGGTGGCATCGTCCAGCAGCCAGTCGCGGAAATCGCCGACCGTCAGGTGACGCAGGGCGGCAAAGCCCTGCGCATCATGGGTGTCGAGGATCAGGCGGGTCACTTCGTCCTGCTCGTAGGGGATAAGCGGGTTGTCGAGAATGTCGGTCAGCGGCACCTCGGCGAGGGTCATTTTCGCCGCCATCCGCTCTTCGGCCGAGTGGGCGATAACGCCCGCCAGGGCGTCGCCGGAGCGGGCCGGCGACGCTTTCGCCATCAGCGTTTTCAGACTATCAAAGCGCCATACCTGGCCCGATAGCGTGGTTTTATACATGCCGCCTCCTCAGGAGACCGTGCGCAGTTGAGGATCCACTGGCGCCCGTTCACGGGCCGCTGCGGTTTTGCGGAACCACAGGTAGCCGCCGAGCATCATCGCCGCGAAAATCAGCGCCAGCAGCAGGTTATACCAGACCATCGCCACCAGGCAGATCACCGCCATGCCGAGGGCAAAGGCCGGCGCCAGCGGGTAGAGCGGCGCGCGGAACGGACGGATCAGCTTCGGCTCGCTACGGCGCAGTTTGAACAGCGCCGCCATGGAAGTGATATACATAACAATAGCCCCAAATACCGACATGGTGACGATGCAGGCGGTCAACGGCATGCCGCTGATGGTGATCAGCGAGTCGGAGAAGATCGCGGCGATACCCACCACGCCGCCGGCGAGGATCGCCAGATGCGGGGTGCGGGTGCGGCGGTTGAGGGAGGCCAGCCCGGCGGGCAGATAGCCGGCGCGGGCGAGGGAGTAGATCTGCCGCGAGTAGCCCATAATGATGCCGTGGAAGGAGGCGACGAGGCCAAACAGCCCCAGCCACACCAGCATATGCAGCCAGCCGCTGCCGTTGCCCACTACCGTCTTCATCGCCTGAGGCAGCGGGTCGTTGATATTGGACAGCGCGCGCCAGTCGCCGACGCCGCCGGCGAAGACCATCACGCCGATCGCCAGCACCGTCAGCGTCAGAATGCCGCCGCCCAGGGCGCGCGGAATGGTGCGCTGCGGATCTTTTGCCTCTTCGGCGGCCATGGAAGCCCCCTCAATGGCGAGAAAAAACCAGATAGCGAACGGAATGGCGGCGAACATCCCCGGTAGCGCCAGGCCGCTAAAGCTTTCCGCGCCCGCCCAGCCGTTGGCGGTGAAGTGGCTCCAGGAGAAGCCGGGGGCGACCACGCCCATAAACACCAGCAGCTCGAAGATGGCCAGCAGGGTGACGATCAGCTCGAAGGTGGCGGCGATGCCGACGCCGAGGATATTGAGCGTCATAAAGATCACGTAAGCGCCGCAGGCGACCCACTTCGGATCCAGCGCCGGAAACTGCACGTTGAGGTAGGCGCCGATGGCCATGGCGATGGCCGGCGGGGCGAAGACGAATTCAATCAGGGTGGCAAAACCGGCGATAAAGCCGCCGGTGGGCCCGAAGGCGCGGTAGGCGTAGGCGAAAGGGCCGCCAGCGTGCGGGATGGCGGTGGTCAGCTCGGTAAAGCTGAAAATAAAGGCGCAGTACATGGCGGCGACCGCCAGGGCGACGACCATAAACCCCATCGTGCCCGCCTGCGACCAGCCGTAGCTCCAGCCGAAGTACTCCCCGGATATCACCAGTCCGACGGCGATCCCCCATAAACGAAAACTGCCGAGCGTTCTTTTTAAGGTGGTGGTGTGCTCTGTCATACGTGTTGCCTCGCCAGATAGAAAGGTTCTGAACGACAGGCTGCAAAGAGAGTGCCAGAACGTTGTCCGCCGCGATGAGGCGCCAGCCCGTGGCGCGCTCACCGGCGCTGCGCAAAAATGGGGCAGGCTGCACGCTGTCGGCGCGCGACCTGGTGCAGCGGCTTTGCTTTTTCCGCGGTGGCACGGTATAACACTTCTTCTTTTGGATGTTTAGATGTCTATACGTTTATACGCATCATGGCCCGGGCAAGCGGGCTGGCGTGAGAAAATAAAATGCAAAGCACAACACAACAACAAGGTGGGCAACTGAAGCGCACCATGAAAACGCGCCATCTGATCATGCTGTCGCTCGGCGGCGTGATTGGCACCGGCCTGTTCTTTAATACCGGCTATATCATCTCCACCACAGGCGCGGCCGGAACGCTGCTGGCGTATCTGATTGGCGCCCTGGTGGTCTGGCTGGTGATGCAGTGCCTCGGCGAACTGTCGGTGGCGATGCCGGAGACCGGCGCCTTCCACGTCTACGCGGCGCGCTACCTTGGCCCGGCGACGGGCTATACCGTGGCGTGGCTCTACTGGCTGACGTGGACGGTGGCGCTGGGTTCGAGCTTCACCGCCGCCGGCTTCTGTATGCAGTACTGGTTCCCGCAGGTGCCGGTCTGGATCTGGTGCGTGGTGTTCTGCGCGGTGATTTTCGGTCTTAACATCATTTCGACCCGCTTCTTCGCCGAAGGCGAGTTCTGGTTCTCGCTGGTGAAAGTGATCACCATCATCGCGTTTATTATTCTCGGCGGCGCGGCCATTTTCGGCATCATTCCGATGCAGGATGGCTCCCCGGCGCCGGGCCTGCACAATATCACCGCCGAAGGCTGGTTCCCGCACGGCGGCCTGCCGATCCTGATGACCATGGTGGCGGTGAACTTCGCCTTCTCCGGGACGGAGCTTATCGGCATTGCCGCCGGAGAGACGGAAAACCCGCATAAGGTTATTCCGGTCGCCATCCGCACCACCATCGCCCGGCTGATTATTTTCTTTATCGGCACCGTGTTTGTGCTGGCGGCGCTTATCCCAATGCAGCAGGCGGGGGTGGAGAAAAGCCCCTTCGTGCTGGTGTTTGAAAAGGTGGGCATCCCTTACGCGGCGGATATTTTCAACTTCGTGATCCTGACGGCGATCCTCTCGGCGGCCAACTCCGGCCTGTACGCTTCCGGGCGGATGCTCTGGTCGCTGTCGAACGAGAAGACGCTGCCGGCCTGCTTTGCCAAAGTCAATAAACGGGGCGTGCCGGTGACCGCGCTGTCGGTGAGTATGCTGGGCGGCGTGCTGGCGCTGTTCTCCAGCGTGGTGGCGCCCGATACGGTGTTTGTGGCGCTGTCGGCGATCTCCGGCTTTGCGGTGGTGGCGGTGTGGTTGAGCATCTGCGCCTCGCACTTTATGTTCCGCCGCCGCCATCTGCAGCAGGGTAAGGCGCTGAGCGATCTGCAGTATCGCGCCCCCTGGTATCCGGTGGTGCCGATTCTGGGCTTTGTGCTGTGCCTGGTGGCCTGCGTGGGCCTCGCTTTTGACCCGAGCCAGAGAATTGCGCTGTGGTGCGGGATCCCCTTCGTGGCCCTGTGCTATGGTGCCTGGTATCTTACTCGTTCACGGAAAATGACTCAGGAGCCACAACATGTCGCAGACTAATCCGTTTACCGCCCTGCTTGCCGCCCAGCCTTTTGTGCTGCTGGACGGCGCCATGGCCACCGAGCTGGAGGCCCGCGGCTGCGATCTGGCTGACAGCCTGTGGTCGGCGAAAGTGCTGCTGGAGAACCCGCAGCTGATCCGCGATGTGCATCTCGACTACTTTCGCGCCGGAGCGCAGGTGGCGATCACCGCCAGCTATCAGGCCACTCCCGCCGGCTTTGCCGCGCGCGGCCTGGATGATGCGCAGTCCCGGGCGCTGATCGGCAAAAGCGTCGAGCTGGCGCGCAAAGCGCGCGAGGCGTACCTCGCCGAGAATCCGCAGGCCGGCACGCTGCTGGTCGCCGGTTCGGTGGGGCCGTATGGCGCCTTTCTCGCCGACGGCTCGGAGTATCGCGGCGATTATCAGCGCAGCGCGGCAGAGTTCCAGGCCTTCCACCGCCCGCGCGTCGAAGCGCTGCTGGATGCGGGCGCCGACCTGCTGGCCTGTGAAACCCTGCCGTCATTCGCCGAGATCCAGGCCCTGACAGCCCTGCTGCAGGAGTATCCCCGCGCCCGCGCCTGGTACTCCTTCACGCTGCGCGACGCCGAACATCTCAGCGATGGCACGCCGCTGCGCGAGGTGATGGCCGCCCTGGCGGATAACCCGCAGGTGGTGGCGGTGGGCATCAACTGTATCGCGCTGGAAAATACGCCCGCGGCGCTGGCGCATCTGCACAGCCTGACGGCGCTGCCGCTGGTGGTCTATCCTAACTCCGGCGAACATTATGATGCGGTGAGCAAGACCTGGCACCATCATGGCGAAGCGTGCGCCAGCCTGACGGATTATCTGCCGCAGTGGCTGGCGGCCGGGGCGAGGCTGATCGGCGGCTGCTGCCGCACCACGCCGAAGGATATCGCTGAGCTTAACGCGAAGCGCTGAGTTTTGTGCCGGGTGGCGCTGCGCTTATCCGGCCTACACCTTGCGCGATCTGTAGGCCGGGCAAGGCGTAGCCGCCACCCGGCGCCAACCCTCTGCCGCCAACCCACCGCGCAAAATCAACTATCCTTTCCCGCTTTTGTTCTAAAAACGATTCGCTATTAGCCAGAATTTTTAATTACTTCATCTCCATCCTGATGCCGGAAATACTGCACCTATAACAACTCAGGGGAAGCAGACATTATGGCATTCACATCGCGAATTACTCTTCTGGCGGCGCTGGCCGTCGCCGCCTTCCAGGCGCAGGCGGTCAATGTGACCGTGGCGTATCAAACCTCCGCTGAGCCGGCGAAAGTCGCCCAGGCGGACAACACCTTCGCCAAAACCAGCGGGGCTACCGTCGACTGGCGGAAATTTGACAGCGGCGCCAGCGTGGTGCGCGCCCTGGCCTCCGGCGATGTGCAGATCGGCAATATCGGCTCCAGCCCGCTGGCGGTGGCCGCCAGCCAGCAGGTGCCGATTGAAGTGTTCCTGCTCGCTTCAAAGCTCGGCAACTCCGAAGCGCTGGTGGTGAAGAAAAGCATCACCAAACCGGAAGATCTGATCGGCAAGCGCATCGCCGTGCCGTTTATCTCCACCACCCACTACAGCCTGCTGTCGGCGCTCAAACACTGGGGCATCAAGCCGGGCCAGGTGCAGATTATTAACCTGCAGCCGCCGGCGATTATCGCCGCCTGGCAGCGCGGGGATATCGACGGGGCTTACGTCTGGGCGCCAGCGGTTAACGAACTGGAAAAAGAGGGCAAGGTGCTGACCGATTCCGCGCAGGTCGGGGAGTGGGGTGCACCGACCCTCGACGTCTGGGTGGTCCGTAAGGACTTCGCCGAGCAGCATCCGGAGATCGTCAAAGCGTTTGCTAAAAGCGCCATCGACGCCCAGCAGCCCTACATCGCCAACCCGGAGGCATGGCTGAAACAGCCGGACAACATCAGCAAGCTGGCGCGCCTGAGCGGCGTGCCGGAAGCCGATGTCCCCGGGCTGGTGAAGGGGAACACCTACCTGACCGCCGCTGAGCAGGCGCAGGCGCTGAACGGGCCGGTCAATCAAGCCATCGTCGATACCGCGCGCTTTCTGAAAGAGCAGGGCAAAGTGCCCGCGGCGGGAACCGATTATCGTCAGTACGTTACTGACCGTTTCGTGAAGTAAAGGAGGCGGCGATGCTGCAAATCTCGCATCTTTCCGCCGACTACGGCGGTAAACCGGCGCTGGCGGATATCAACCTGACGCTGGAGAGTGGGGAGCTGCTGGTGGTGCTGGGGCCTTCGGGCTGCGGTAAAACTACCCTGCTGAACCTGATTGCCGGATTCGTGCCCTATCAGCACGGCAGCATCACCCTCGAAGGTCAGCGGGTGACCGGGCCGGGCGCAGAGCGCGGCGTGGTCTTCCAGAACGAAGGCCTGCTGCCATGGCGCAATGTGCAGGATAACGTGGCGCTGGGGCTGCAGCTGGCGGGCGTGGATAAAGCGCAGCGGCGGCAAGCGGCGGCGCAGATGCTGAAAAAGGTCGGCCTCGAAGGGGCGGAAAAGCGCTTTATCTGGCAGCTGTCCGGCGGTCAACGCCAGCGGGTGGGCATCGCCCGGGCGCTGGCGGCGAATCCGCAGCTGTTGCTGCTGGATGAGCCCTTCGGCGCGCTTGACGCCTTTACCCGCGAGCAGATGCAAACGCTGCTGCTGACGCTCTGGCATGAGACCGGCAAACAGGTGCTGCTCATCACCCATGACATTGAAGAGGCCATCTTTATGGCGACCGAGCTGGTGCTGCTGTCGCCGGGGCCGGGGCGGGTGGTGGAGCGGCTGCCGCTGGATTTCAGCCGCCGCTTTGTCGCGGGCGAACCCTGCCGCAGCATCAAATCCGACCCGCGGTTTATTGAACAGCGGGAATACATTCTGAGCCGGGTGTTTGACCAACGGGAGGCTTTCTCATGAGCGTGGTACTGAACGACAAACCGCGTCAACTGACGCTGAAGTGGCGCTGGCCGCTCTCCCGTCAGCTCACCCTCAGCGTGGCGACCCTGGCGGTGTTGCTGGCCGTCTGGTGGGCGGTCGCGGCGCTGCAGCTGATTAGCCCGCTGTTTCTGCCGCCGCCGGGCCAGGTGCTGCAGAAGCTTATCACTATCGCCGGGCCGCAGGGCTTTATGGATGCGACGCTCTGGCAGCACCTGGCGGCGAGCCTGACGCGGATCGTTATCGCTCTGCTGGCGGCGGTGCTGATCGGCGTGCCGGTGGGGATCGCCATGGGGCTCAACTCAACGGTGCGCGGGATCCTCGATCCGCTGATCGAGCTTTATCGTCCGGTGCCGCCGCTGGCCTACTTACCGCTGATGGTGATCTGGTTTGGCATCGGTGAAACGTCGAAGATCCTGCTGATCTACCTGGCGATTTTCGCCCCGGTAGCGATGTCGGCGCTGGCGGGGGTAAAAAGCGCGCAGCAGGTGCGGATTCGCGCCGCCCGTTCGCTGGGCGCCAGCCGGGCGCAGGTGCTGTGGCTGGTGATCCTGCCCGGCGCGCTGCCGGAGATCCTCACCGGGCTGCGCATTGGTCTTGGCGTCGGTTGGTCAACGCTGGTGGCCGCTGAGCTGATCGCCGCCACCCGCGGGTTAGGATTTATGGTGCAGTCCGCCG
>ENA-UPSY01000470-UPSY01000470.1-human-gut-metagenome-genome-assembly--contig:-NODE-470-length-48849-cov-7.805749_pt1 | contig 48849 bp, 40 predicted proteins | sample MGYA00250044_ERZ773365 | MGnify/ENA primary metagenome ERZ773365 (study PRJEB29103, sample SAMN06111932) | human gut metagenome | biome: human gut; feature: ankylosing spondylitis patient; material... | reverse complement strand
CAAGAACGAGCCCGGCATGATCAGCCAGATCACCGCCCTGACCACCGAAGCCGGCCTGAACATCGAGAACATGGTGAACAAGAGCAAAAAGAACATGGCCTACACCATGCTGGATGCTACCGGTGCTGTGGACAAGACGCTGGCCGAAAAGCTGGCCGCCATCCCCGCCGTGATCCGGGTGCGCATCCTGTAAAGCAAAACGATTTTTATTTTAGCAACCCGGAAAAGTCTGCGGATTTTTCCGGGTTGCTTTTTCACAGAGAAGGGCCGTGGCGGCAACCTGCATTTCCAAACCAGGATTTTTTACAAACTGGAAATTCTTTCTCGTCCCATCTGCCGGTTAGTTTCCATTTACAAACTGTAGTTTGTCTTAAAAAACGCGTTAGAGATAGCTTTTTCTAACTACACATCGTAAAAAGTTTACATGTATTAACATTCAAGAAAAAGCTTGAAAATGGTAAATTCTGTGCTACAATAGGCTCGACAGAAGGGAAATGTCCACCCTGTTCTCCGGCTTTTGGGCCGGTATATTCATCTTACAGGTCCTGCGGTGCAGGGCCTCTGACAGGAAATAGAAAAGGTAGGGAAGTTACTATGGATATCAAGAAGATCGCACTGTTCGCCGCCGGTACTCTGTTCGGTTCTGCCGGTTTCAAGCTGCTGTCCAGCAAGGACGCCAAGAAGGTCTACACCCAGACCACTGCTGCCGTGCTGCGCATGAAGGACTCCACCATGGAGACCGTCAGCAAAGTTCAGGAGCAGGCCGGTGACATTCTGGCCGATGCAAAGGCCATCAACGAGGCTCGTGCTGTTGAAGCCGAGGCTGCTGTGATCGAGGATGCCGCCGAGGAGACCACCGAAGAGACCGCTGAGTAATTTTCGGTTCGTAAAGCACTGAAAGCCCCAACGTGGCTTTCGAGCCGCCTTCGGGCGGCTCTTTTTTGTGAGAGTGGGGCCGCAGGCGTGCAGGGTATAGCAGCCTGACGCTGCGGCAAAAAGATAGAGAAGGATATTTGATATATGAAATGTACCATTCTGCATGAAGGCAAAGGCCGGATGCGTGTGCATGTGGAAAAAGTCCGCATGACTTTGCACCGTGCCGATGTGCTGGAAGCTTATCTGAACCACCATGATGCCATCGTCCATGCCGCCGTTTACGAGCGCACCGGCGATGTGGTCATTACCTATACCGGCAGACGTTCCGCTGCCATCGCTGTACTGGCGGGCTACAAGTTCGATGTGGCCGAGTATGACGCTCTGGTCACCTCCGCCGACAGCCGCAGGCTGAACCGGGAATATCAGGATAAAATGTTCAATCTGGTGGCAGGCCGCTGCCTGCGCAAGCTGTTCCTGCCCGCACCCCTTGACGCTGCCTACACCGCATTCCGCTCCATCCGCTTTCTCTGGAAGGGTGTGCGCTGCGTGCTGAGCCGCAGGCTGGAAGTGGAGGTGCTGGACGCTTTGTCCATCGGCGTCTCGCTGCTGCGCGGCGACTTTGGCACCGCCGGTTCTGTCATGTTCCTGCTGAATCTGGGCTCTCTGCTGGAAGAGTGGACCCGCAAGAAGAGTCTGGACGATCTGGCCCGCAGCATGGCCCTGAACGTGGACAAGGTGTGGGTGCGCAGCCAAGGCACCGAAGTGCTGGTGCCTCTGACCAAAGTACGCTCCGGCGATGAGGTGGTCGTGCGCAGCGGCAACATGATCCCGCTGGACGGCACCGTGCTGGAAGGCGAAGCCATGGTGAATCAGGCCGCTCTGACCGGCGAAGCCATGCCGGTGCGCAAGGCAGAGGGCTCCACCCTCTATGCCGGCACCGTTGTGGAGGAGGGCGAGTGTGTCTTTATCGCCAAGGCCGAGGGCGGTTCCAACCGCTACGACAAGATCGTGGCCATGATCGAGGAATCCGAAAAGCTCAAGTCCAGCACCGAGAACCGTGCGCTGGTGCTGGCCGACAAGCTGGTGCCATGGTGTCTGGGCGCAACGGTGGTCACCTATCTGCTCACCCGCAACGCCACCCGCGCCATCTCCTGCCTGATGGTGGATTTCTCCTGCGCGCTCAAGCTCTCCATGCCGCTGGCCGTGCTTTCCGCCATGCGCGAGTGCGGCAGCTACCACATCACCGTCAAGGGCGGCAAGTATCTGGAAGCGCTGTCTCAGGCCGACACTATCGTGTTCGACAAGACCGGCACCCTCACCCGTGCCACCCCGCAGGTAGTGGAGGTCGTGCCCTTCTCCGGCTGCAACGAGCGCGAAGTTCTGCAGCTGGCCGCATGTCTGGAAGAGCACTTCCCCCATTCCATGGCCAACGCCGTGGTGCGTGCCGCCAAAGAGCGCGGCATTTCCCATGAGGAGATGCACTCCGAGGTGGAGTACATCGTGGCCCACGGCATTGCAAGCCGCGTAGGTGGCGAACGGGTGGTCATCGGCAGCTACCACTTCGTCTTTGAGGATGAAAAGTGCACCATCCCCACAGCCGAGCAGCAGAAGTTCGATGCCCTCAAGCCCGCGTATTCGCACCTGTACATGGCAGCCAGCGGGCAGCTGGTGGGCGTCATCTGCATCTCCGACCCGCTGCGCCCGGAAGCCGCCGCTGTGCTGAACGGCCTGCGTGCGCTGGGCATCCGGAACACCGTCATGATGACCGGCGACAGCGAGCGCACCGCTGCCGCCATTGCAAAGCAGGTGGGCGTGGACCGCTTCTTTGCCGAGGTGCTGCCCGAGGACAAGGCAAACTTCGTCCAGCAGGCCAAGGCCGAGGGCCACACCGTGGTGATGATCGGTGACGGCATCAACGACTCCCCCGCCCTGTCCGCTGCCGACATTGGCATTGCCATCAACTCCGGCGCTGCCATCGCCCGCGAGATCGCAGACGTGACCATCAAAGCCGACAGTCTGGAGGAGCTGGTGGCCCTCAAGGCCATCGCCAACTCTCTGCAAAAGCGCGTGCACGCAAACTACCGCTTCGTGCTCACCTTCAACTCGGCCCTCATCGCGCTGGGTGCTCTGGGCATCCTGCAGCCGGCCTCCTCTGCCATGCTGCACAATCTCTCCACCATCGGCATCAGCCTGAAGAGCATGACCAATCTCCTGCCGGAGAACAAGGCTCCGCAGCTGAAAGCATAATTACCGCAAAAAATAACGCCGTGTCTGAACATTCGACACGGCGTTATTTTTTATCTGTTATTCCAGCCCGATCTGCTGTGCATACTCTTCCAGCAGCTCCCGCTCCAGGAACGGGGTCTTGACACCCTCGCGGTCACGGTAGGTCTCGTGGCCCTTGCCAATGACGGCGATCAGGTCGCCCTCCTGCGCGTGATCCACTGCGTAGTGCAGTGCATCCAGACGGTCGGGGATCTCCACGAACTTTGCGTCCGGGTTGCCCTTGTTCATGCCCACGCGGATATCCGCAAGGATGTCCTCCACCTTCTCAAAGCGGTTGTTGTCCTCGGTGAGGATGGAGAAATCGGCCATCTTGGCGCAGATCTCGCCCATGCCGTAGCGGCGCAGCTTGGAGCGGTTGCCGCCGCAGCCGAACACCACCACCAGACGGTGGGGGTTGTAGGCCCGCAGGGTGGTGAGCAGGCTCTCGGTGGACACCTCGTTGTGGGCGTAGTCCAGCAGGATGGTGAACTTTTTGCTGATGGGCACCAGCTCCACGCGGCCCTTGACCACGCACTTGCCCAGACCGTCGTGGATGGCCTGATCCGGCAGGCCCAGCACCTTGCCCACGGCCAGCGCAGCCAGTGCGTTGTACACGCTGAACTCGCCGGGCATATTCACCTTCACGTCCATCTCGTCCTTGCCGGTGACGTGGAACTTCACACCCAGGAAATCGTGGGTGCGCAGCAGCTCGTAGCCGCTGGCGCGGTAATCGGCCTGCTCGCTGCGGCCATAGGTCACCAGCTTGCAGGTGTGTCCCTCCAGCAGGGCTTCGGTGTTCTCGTCGTCGATGTTCACCACACCCACATCACAGCGCTGGAACAGCTGACCCTTCCAGCTGCGGTATTCCTCAAAGGTCTTGTGCTCACCGGGGCCGATGTGGTCCGGCGAAAGGTTGGTGAACACGCCCACATCGTAGTGCACACCGGCCACGCGGTCCATCATCAGGCCCTGGCTGGACACCTCCATCAGGGCGGTGTCGCAGCCGGCATCCAGGAACTCCCGGAAGGTCTTTTGCAGCTCGTAGCTCTCCGGGGTGGTGTTGGCGGTGTCCTTGTGGCGGCCCATGTAGTAGATGCCGTTGGTGCCGATCATGCCCACCTTGCGGCCGGCAGCTTCCAGCACGCTCTTGATCATGTGGGTGGTGGTGGTCTTGCCCTTGGTGCCGGTCACGCCGATCATGGTCATCTTGCGGGAGGGGTTGCCAAAGAGGTTGGCGCTCATCAGAGCCATGGCATAGCGGCTGCTTTCCACCTTCACCACGGTCACGCCCGGCACGGCGCTCAGGTCGATGTCGTGCTGGATGACCAGTGCGCTGACGCCCTTGGCGGCACAGTCTGCGGCAAACTCGTGGCTGTCGCGCTGGGTGCCCACGATGCACACGAACAGCAGGCCCGGGGCCGCCTTGCGGCTGTCATAGATGATGTCGTTGATCTCGGTCTCCGGGCTGCCCTGCACCAGCGTGTAAGGCACGCCCTCCATCAGTTGTTCCAATTTCATACAGTCTACGCTCCTCCAAAACATTGATGTGGGGTCACATGGGGTTCTCGTCCTCGTTGGCGGTCATGCGGGCGGGGTCGGTCAATGCAGGCTCCTCCGGCGTCGTGTCCTCCGCCGGGGCGGCCTGCGGGGCCTCTTCGTCGGTCAGGCTGCTGTCCGCAGTCTCCTCCGGCGTTTCCGGCTCCACCTTTTCCGGCACTACATAGCCGGAGGGCAGGACCGGGTCGCCCTGTGCAAAATAGATCTTGCGGGTGCTGCCGGCACTGACATGGCTGAAGTCCAGCCGCCCGGTGTCGGTGGCCGCGCAGCCCTTGCCGTCCTCGTTGTTCAGCATGTAGCGGGCGCGGTCCAGCTTATAATCCAGATCGTTCAGCGTCCCCAGCAGCACGCTGATGCGGTCCTGATACAAAAAGGCGATCTGCTCGGTGTCCGCAAATTCAATGCGGGTCACGTCGCCCCGCATGCCGTACTCGTCCAGCTTGGTCTGCAGGGTCGCCAGCGCGCTCATCTTTGCGTCGGCCTCGTCCACCACGCCGGATGCACTGCTGTCGGATGCGGCACTGGTGCTGGCCGTGCTGTCGGCCTCCGGTGCGGCAAAGCTCAGCTGCTCGCCCGGGGCGGCGGTGGTCGCTTCACCGCCGTACAGGGTGCACAGCCCGTCCGGCTGCGCGGGGTCTGCGGACAGGATCTTGAACTTGTCCGAAAGGGTCAGCCAGCTGCTGCCCGCCTGCACTGCATAGGTGGGGGTGGCTTCGGTCACCTGCACCACCACGGTGTTGGGGTAGTCGCGCACCACGCGGATGGATTCCAGCAGCGGATACTGGCGTTCCAGCTCTGCAGCCTTCGCACCGGAGTCAAAGCTGAAGATGTTTTCCTCCACCTGCACCCCCAATGTCTGCAGGATGCTGTCGGCGGAGTACCCGGCGATCTCGGTCACCTGGGTGCCGTCCGCCGTCTGCACCTGAATGGCGCTGATGCGGAACAGCATGGTCACCGTGAGATACATGCCGATCCCGATGACGCACAGCAGCAGCCCAAATGTTGCCAGACGGCGGAGCCTCCGCCGCCGACGGATGGCGGCACGGGTCAGGCGGCGCTTTTTGCGGCCTTCCCGGCGCTGTGCGTCCCGCTGCGGAGCGGGGCGCAGCTTCTGGTTTTTGTTGTACCCCTGTCCCTGCTGCTGCAGGCGGGCGGCAGACCGGCTGTTCTGCGCAGGCCGGCCGTTCCGGTTCGCAGGACGCTGGGCCGGGCGGCGGTTCTGCCCGCTGCTGCTGCGGGGCCGCTGCGCGGTGCTCCTCTGCCCGGCAGGGCGGCGGGCGGCGCTGCCGGTGTCCCGCACCGGGCGCGGCTGGGTGGGGAACTCGATGCTGTTGTCGGTCCGGGTGCGCCGCACCGTACCGTTGGCCGTGCGGGCCGGCGGGCGGCTCAGCGGCTCCCCGTTGAAGCCATAGCGGCTGGTATCGCTTGCCCCGTCGTTCGGGGGCGTGGTTCTCTGCGAAGACCCAGAGGAACGCAGCGAATCCCGGTTCTGGTCATAGGGACGCCCGTTATTGCCGTATTGCTGCATTGTCTGCACCTTCTTTCCGGTTTCTTTCTACGTTCAGGCCTTCTTCACAAGCTCCAGCAGGGCTGCTGCAATGCGGTCCAGGCTGTCGTCCACCGACAGGCTGCGGGCATTGCGGCCCATCTCGGCCAGCTTGCCGGGCTGGGTCAGCATCTCCGAGACGGTCTGCACCAGCTTTTCGCCGGTCAGGTCTTTTTCTTCGATGACCACAGCGGCCCCGGCCTTCTGCAGCTCCATGGCGTTGTAGTACTGGTGGTTCTCGGCCACATTGGGGCTGGGGATGAGCACGGCGGCACGGCCCACAGCCTCCAGCTCAGCCAGCGTCAGGGCACCGGCACGGCTGATGACCAGGTCTGCTGCTGCCAGCAGCTCCGGCATGTTGTTGATGTATTCCTTCACCACAAGGCTGTCGCCCTCAGCAAAGCCCTTCTGCTGTTCCAGGTCCTTGAACAGCTGCACACCGTACTGGCCGGTGGCGTGCAGGTGCAGCACCGGCTTGTGCTCGTGCTGCTCCCAGGCGCACAGGTCACCCACCACTTCATTGACCCGGCGGGCACCCAGGCTGCCGCCGAAGGAAAGGATGACCGTGCGGTCCCCTGCCCCCAGCTGGGCGCGGATGGCGTCGCGGTTCTTTGCCTGGGTGAACACCTCCGGGCGCACCGGGTTGCCCACCACGATGGTCTTTTGCGGCGCACCCAGCTTTTCCACAGCGGCGGGCACCGCGGCAAACACGATGTCCACATCCGGGGCCAACAGCTTGTTGGTCACACCGGGGAAGGCGTTCTGCTCATGCAGCGCGGTGTGGATGCCCATCTTTGCGGCGCAGCGCACCACCGGGCCGGACACATAGCCGCCGCAGCCGATGACCAGGTCCGGCTGGACCTCCTTCATGATGGCCTTGGCCTTGGGGCCGGAGAGGGCCAGATTCCACAGGGTGACGATGTTTCGTTTGATGTTGTGCAGCGACAGCTTGCGCTGAAAGCCGGTGATCTCGATGTGGTGGAAGGGGTAGCCCGCCTGGGTCACCAGACGGTACTCCATGCCCTCCTTGCGGCCGGCAAAGTGGATCTCGGCGGTGGGGTCTGCTTTTTTCAGGGCACCTGCAATGGCAAGTGCGGGGTTGATATGGCCGGCCGTACCGCCGGCAGCGATCAGAACACGCATGGTGATTCCTCCTGTTTGTCGTTACTGTTCTGCCCGGGCCGCCCGTGCGTCGGCCAGAACGATGGTCTTTTCTCTGCGGGCAGCTTCCTGCTCGGCCTTTGCGGCCTCGTGCTGGGCGCGCAGCGCTTCCCGCTGCTGGGCCGCCCGCTCGCCGTTGCGGCCGATGTTCACCATCACGCCCATCTCGGCCAGCAGCAGGATCAGGCTGGTGCCGCCCGACGAGAAGAAGGGCAGGCTGATGCCGGTGTTGGGCAGGGTGTTGGTGACCACTGCGATGTTGCAGAACACCTGCCAGGCGATCTGTGCCATGATGCCGATGCCCACCATCGTGCAGTAGAGGTTTTCGGCCCGGTAGGCGATCCACAGTCCCTGCACGATGAACAGCACAAACAGCACGATGATGAGCACCGCGCCCACAAAGCCCAGCTCCTCACACACCACGCTGAAGATGAAGTCGTTGGTGCTCTCGGGCAGCCAGAGCTGTTTTTCCACGCTGTTGCCCAGCCCCAGGCCGGTCAGCCCGCCGGAACCGATGGCGTACAGGCTCTGCACGGTCTGGTCGGTCATCTTGCTCAGGTCCTGGGTCCAGCCGTCCAGACGGTCCTGCAGATACGGGATGGAGTCCACATGGGACAACAGCGTTTCCAGCATGAGGCCCGCCGTACCGGCGCCCACCCAGGTCAGGATGCCGCCGCTGCCGGACAACAGCAGGATGGTGCCCACCACGGCCACCGTCAGCACGATGCCGGACATGTGTGGTTCCAGCGCCAGCAGCGCGATCACCGGGATCAGCGGCAGCACCGGGATCACCAGCTGCTTCCACACCCGGACATGCAGCCACTCCCGGAAGTTCATGATCACCATCTTACCGGGGCTCAGCTTTTCCACCTGCGGTGCCTTGGCCGCGAGGCTGGAGCACAGCAGGATCATCTCAAATTTTGCCACCTCCGAGGACTGCAGCGTGAACCCGCCAAAGCGGATCCAGCGGCGGCACCCGTTCAGCGGGGCCATGGCCAGGGTGACCGCCAGCATGGCCAGCACGATGAGGTAGCCCGGCACCACCATCCTGCGCAGGAAGCGGTGGTCCACATAGCTCATGGCGAACATGCAGCCCAGACCAATGAGCATGCACAGCGCCTGCTGCTTGATGTAATGGAAGCTGTCGCCCATGCGCAGATAACCGGTGGTGTAGCTGGCGCTGAACAGCATAACCAGACCAAACACCATGATCACCGCCAGCGTGGCCAGCCAGTTGATCAGCAGCCGCGACCACGGCCCCGGGTCCCGCTGGAACACCGAGACTGGTTCTTTTCTTTTTTTGCGGATGGTTGCCATCAGCTCGTTTTCTCCCCTTTTTGTCCAATATCCGGCCCTGTGCCCTCAGCGCACAAAGGCCAGGGCAAGCGCCAGGCCGCATACGCCGAGCGCACACAGCCAGTAAAATACCGTGACCGGGCCCGCGCCCCGGGCTTCCAGCCAGCGGTGCAGCGGAGCCGCCCGGAACAGCGGCCGCCCGGTGATGCGGTGGTACAGGATCTGCAAAAGCACCATGCCGCCCTCTGCCCAGAAGGGCAGAGCCAGCGGGATGCTCAACTCTGCATACCCGATGCACAGCGGCACGCAGCCCAGCACCCCGGCCAGATACAGGCAGCCGCAGCTGCCCGGCCGCAGCTTTGCGGGCGGAAAATTCCACAGCAGAAAGGCCAGCAGTGCCCCGGCCAGTGCTGCCGGCAGCACCGCCAGCGGGAACCAGCCCAGCCGTGTTTCCAGCATCATGAGGCCCAGCATGGCCGCAAAGGCCGTGCCGCACACGGTGCCGTCGGCTCCGTCGGCAGTACGGGCACATTCTACCAGCGCCACCAGCACAAGTCCCCACAGCACCGGGGCTGCGCCGCCCAGCTCCACATAGCCCGCACCGGGCAGCTGCAGGCCGGTGGGCAGGCAGCCGTTCACTGCCAGCAGCACCAGCACCGCTGCCGCAACGGCGGCTTCCAGTGCAAGGCGGGGCAGACGCCGCAGGCCAAGCTGTGCGCGGCTGCGCAGGCGGGCGGCGTCATCCGCCAGCCCGATGGCCCCGAAAGCCTGTGCACCGAACAGCGCGATCAGCAGCCGGGTCATCAGCTGGCTCTCGCTGCCCAGCAGCGTGGGCTGTGCGATGCAGGCCGCCGTCCAGCCCACGCCTACGGCAGCCAGTGTGCTCACCATCAGGCACAGGCCGCCCAGCGCGGGCACCCGGCTCTGCACCGGGGTCTGCGGCTCCTGCTGTTCCTGCGGCCGGAAGCGTTCCAGCTCCTGCAGCAGCGGTGCCATAAAATTGCCGAGCGCCGCCGTCAGCACAAAGCCCAGTGTTGACGCGACGATCAAGGCGAAACGAATCATTTCTCAGTCTCCAATTTTCGCCAGAATGTTATTCTCTGGCATCTTTCTGCTCTGTGTAGAAAATTTCCAGTGCCTTTTCCAGCGCCATGCCGCGGCTGGCTTTCACCAGCAGGGCGTCACCGGGCTGGATGCGGTTGAGCAGGGCATCCGCTGCCTCGCGGTAGTTGTTGGCGTGCAGGGTCTTCTGCCCCTTGGCGGCGGCCACCACGGCGGTGCGCTTGGCCTGCTCGCCGTAAGTCACCAGACAGTACAGGTCGCTCTCGGCGGCCAGACGGCCCAGCTCCTCGTGGGCCTCGCGGCTCAGGTCGCCCAGCTCCAGCATATCGCCCAGCAGAGCAAAGCGGCGCTTGCAGGGGAACTCCTTGAACATGGCCAGAGCGGCCTTCATGCTGTCGGGGTTGGCGTTGTAGCAGTCCTCAATGACAGTCACGCCCTTGCTGTCCACCACCTTCTGGCGGCGGCCGGTCTGCTCAAAGGCGGCCAGGCCCTGGATCACCTTGCGGGGATCGCAGCCCAGACGGGTGGCGGCGCAGTAGGCCGCCAGCGCATTGGCCACATTGTGCTTGCCCATAGCCGGGATCTTGACCACAAAAGTGCCTTCCTCCTGATCCTCCAGCACAAAGCTCATGCCGTCCTTCTCCTGTCGGATGGACAGTGCGCACACATCGGCGCTCTCATCGGCCATGCTGAACCACACCGGCCGCACATGGGTGGGCAGCTTTGCCGCCCGCAGGAACTTGTCGTCGTAGTTCAGCACCAGCGGGGCCCCCTCCGGCAGGCCGTTGCAGATCTCCAGCTTGGCCTTGCAGATGTTCTCCTGACTGCCCAGATTGCCGATGTGGGACACGCCGATGCAGGTGATGATGCCCACATCCGGGCGGGCAGCGCGGGCCAGACGGTCGATCTCGCCAGCGTGGCTCATGCCCATCTCGATCACAGCGTATTCGGTGGAAGCGCCGATGCGCATCAGGGTGCGGGGCATGCCCAGCTCGTTGTTCTGGTTGCCCTCGGTCTTGATGGTCTCACCAAAGCCGCACAAAGCCGCGTAGGTCATCTGCTTGGTGGTGGTCTTGCCCACGCTGCCGGTCACGCCCACCACCTTGGGGTGGTACTGGCTGCGGTAGTTGGCACCCATCACCATCATGGCGTGGTAGCTGTCCGGGCAGAGGATGGCTTTTTCGGCCGGGACGCCCTCCACCGGGTGGTTCACCACCACAAAGACTGCGCCCTCTTCCAGTGCTTTGGCCGCAAAGTCGTGGCCGTCGAACCGCTCACCGGGAAAGGCCACAAAGATGCAGCCCGGCCGCACCTCACGGCTGTCGGTGGTGACCAGCTCCACTTCCGGGTCGCTGGTGAGGAAGCCGGCAGGCACAAGCCCTGCCAGCAGCTTGCTTGCATGGATCTTTTCCATAGTTCGTTCCCCTCTCGTTTTTCTGGTTCCTTTATCCACAGGTAATGGTAACGATGGTACCGCGCTGGACGCTGGCCCCCACCTCACTGCTCTGGCTCTGGACCACGCCGTTGGCGTCACCCTCCACCACGCAGTTCAGCCCGGCGGCCGCCAGCATCTGGCGGGCAAAGTCTGCACTCTTGCCGGACACGTCCGGCACCTCGGTCAGGCTGCCGTCGTAGGTGTCGGTATACAGATACACGGTGGTGCCGTAGGGCACCTTAGCCCCGGCATGGGGGTACTGGCAGGTCACCAGCGCCGCCGTCTGGTCGGATGCCGACTCCATCAGCTGGTGCTTGAGGCCCTTGATGTTCAGCTGCACCTGCGCATTGCTCCACTCGGTGCTGATCAGGTTGGGCACCGTGACGGTGGTCTGGCTGCGGTCCTCGCCGTCGGTGGCGATGCCCAGATAGGGGGCCACCTCGCTGATGATGTTGCCGGCCACAGGAGCGGCCAGAATGGACGAATAGTCGGTGCGGGCGTTGTTGGGGTCATCCAGCATCACATAGACCAGGATCTCCGGGTCGTCGGCGGGCAGGACGGCCGCAAAGGAGGCGACCTTCTTGTAGTCACCGTCGGCGCGGCGGTGCATGTTCAGCTGTTCCGACGTGCCGGACTTGCCGCCGATGCGGTAGCCGGAAACGTAGGCGTTCTTGCCGCCGCCGGTGCCGTTGCCCACCTCGTACTCCATCATCTGGCGGATGACATCGCTGGTGGACTCGCTGATGACCTGACGGCGAATGTTGGTGCCGATCTCCTCCACCACGTTGCCGTTGGTGTCGGTGATCTTATCCACCACATGGGGGGTGACCAGATAGCCGCCGTTGACGGCTGCCGCCACGGCAGTGCACATCTGCAGCGGCGTGATGGCCATGGCCTGGCCGAATGCCGAGGAGGCCAGCTGCACCTCACCCAGCTGATTGGCCGAATAATACTTCATCAGGCCGGTCTCGCTGGGCAGGTCCACGCCGGTGCGCTCGGTAAAGCCAAAGGCGTCAAAATAATTGTAGAACTGCTGGGAGCCCACGCGCTGGCCCAGCTGGATGTAGTAGAGGTTGCAGCTCTGGCGCAGAGCGTCGGCCATGTTGATGGTGCCGTGGGCCTTGTGGCCTGCGCAGTGGTAGGTCTGTTTGGCCACGCCGTAGGCACCGGCACAGGTAAAGGTGGTGTTCATGGTCGCCACGCCGGAGTCCAGACCCATGGCCGAGGTGATGACCTTGAACACACTGCCGGGGTAGTACAGCTCGGTGATGGCCTTGTTCTTCCACAGGATATCGCGGTAGGTGCCGGTATAATCCGGGTCCGGGTCCACGATCTTGTTGCCGTTTTCGTCCAGCTTGAACTTCTTCGAGTCGTTTTCGTCCCGGAGGTAGATGGTGTACAGCTCCGGCTCTGCGGCCACCTGCTCCTGCAGGTAGGCCAGGTTGGCGCTGTAATCCAGCGGCGTGTTGGGGTCAAAGTCCGGTTTGGAGGCCATGGCCAGGATCGCACCGGTCTTGACGTTCATCACGATGGCACAGCCGCGGTTCTCGACGTTGTTGGCCGCAACGGCCTCCGTCAGGTAGCGTTCCACGATCTCCTGCACGTTCACGTCCAGCGACAGCACCAGATTGGAGCCGTCCTTGGCGGCAAAGGTGGTGGCGTTCTGGTCGGCAATGGCGTTGCCCACCGCGTTGCGCCGGGTGATGGTGCGGCCGTCCACACCGGCCAGCGTGGACTGGTAGGATTTTTCCAGGCCGTAGGTGCCCACGCCCTCGCCGTCGGTAAAGCCCAGCACGGCAGCCGCAAAGGCTCCGTAGGGGTAGTTGCGCTGAGAGCTCTTTTCCGTCGAGACGGACACCCGCCCGATGCGGTCTGCGCCGGAGCCCTTTTTGTGCGCCTTGTTGAAACCGGACACATAATCCTCAATGGACAGCTTGACGGCGTTGTTCACCTTGGTGGCCAGCACCACATAGGAGGAATCAATTTTGGACAGTGCATCGTACACGGTCTGGTATTGCTGGGTGTATTCCTCCGAGGAAGTGTCCACCGCGTCCAGACTCTCGCCGTCGCCGGAGAGCAGCCGCAGGGTGATGCCCTGGCTGACCTCGGCGCACATGGTCGGGTCAAATGTGCGCACCGTCGTTTTATCGTCGTTGGTGCTGGTGGTGTACAGGATGCTGCTGTAGCTGGGGTCAGCCCAGATGTTCCACACCACGCTGGTGGAAGCCAGCGTGATGCCGTTGGCGTCGTAGATCTCGCCGCGGGTGGCCTTGACCGTGGTGTCCAGCAGCTGCTGCTGGGCGGCATACTGTCGGTACTTGGCACCGTCCCGGATCTGGATGACATACAGGCTGTGGACGACCACGGCCGATGCCAGCACGACCGCCGCCAGCCCCAGAATGCTGCACACGCGCCGGGTGCGTCCGTTGAGCCGTTCCCGCGCAAAGGCCGGGCGCACCCGGTAGCCTTTGCCCTTTTTCTTGTTGGAATCTTGTTGCATGCTGTTCTCCCGCAGACAGGGCGGCGCACCCGTTCTGCCTGCTGTTTTCTTCAGGATATCGGCCCGCGCGGCGGCTGCCCCGGACCGGCTAAAAACCGAAAAAGCGTGCGCTGCCGCACGCTTTCCCGTTTTGATGTTATTTTACGGTGCCCAGAATGGTCACGGCACCGTTGTAGATGAAACTGGTCCACTGCCGCACAGGGGACTGCTGACGCTCCAGCGCACCGGACTCGTTCAGCCGGATGTAGGTGATCTGGCTGGGGTCGATCTTCATCAGACCCAGACGGCTGGCCGCTTCTTCCACGCTGGTGATGTTGGTCTTGCTGTTCAGGGTGCTGTTGTAGTAGGTGTACTGGCTCTGGGCGCTCACCAGCTGGGCCTTGGCGTCCTGGATCTGATCATTCAGCTCCACCAGCTGGGCCTCGCTCATCAGCAGGCTGATGGCAAACCCAGTGAGCAGGGCTGCCGCCACCAGATGCATGGCATTGCGCAGCGCTGCCTGCAGCGGCGAAAGACGGCGCTTGCCGCCCTTTTCCACGCGCAATGCGGTCTTGCGCTGTGTCTGCGGCGCTTTTCTGCGCCGCGCGGTGTTGTAATCGTATGCTGCCTGACCCATGGTTTCCTCTCCTCCTCACAGGATGCCTGCGGCATCCCTCAGCACTTTTCCAACACACGCAGATGAGCCGACCGGCTGCGCCGGTTTTCTTCCAGCTCCTGCGTGTTGGCTTCAATGGGTTTGCGGGTAATGAGCTTTGCCTTGGCCTTGCCGCCGCACACACACACCGGGAACTCCGGCGGGCAGGTGCAGGCCGTAGCCCAGCGGCGGAACTTGTTTTTCACCAGCCGGTCCTCCAGCGAGTGGAAGGTGATGACACACAGCCGCCCACCGGGGGCAAGGTGCTCAAAGATGGTGTCCAGCCCCTCCTCCAGGGCGTCCAGCTCGTGGTTTACCGCGATCCGCAAGGCCTGGAAAGTGCGCCGGGAGGGGTTCTTGTTCTTGCGCCGCTCCGCCGGCGGCATGGCGCTGGCCACAATGTCGGCCAGCTGCAAAGTGGTCTCGATGGGCGCGTTCTCCCGCGCTTCCTCGATCTTGCCGGCGATCTGCCAGGCAAAGGGTTCTTCGCCGTAGTCCCGCAGGATGCGGGCCAGGTCCTCACGGCTGAGGGTATTCACCAGATCTGCCGCCGTCTCACCCTGCTGGCTCATCCGCATGTCCAGCGGTGCATCTGCCCGGTAGGAAAAGCCCCGGGCCGCATCGTCCAGCTGGTGGCTGGAAACGCCCAGATCCAGCAGTGCACCGTTGATCTTGTCGATGCCCAGCTCTTTCAGCGCCTGCCCGGCGTAGCGGAAGTTGATCTGCACCACGGTGGCCGGCAGCCCGGCCAGACGGGCCCGGGCCGTCTGCACGGCGTCGGGGTCCTGATCCAGCGAGATCAGCCGCCCGCCCTTTGCAGCGTCCAGCCGCAGGGCGATCTGGCGGGAGTGGCCCGCACCGCCCGCGGTGCCGTCCAGATAGGTGCCCGCCGGGTCGATGGCCAGTCCTTCCAGGCATTCGTTCAACAGAACCGGGATATGCTCAAATGAGGTCGGGTCAAAGGGCACGTTTTCTTCTGAAGCCATTGGCACGGCCTCCTTTCTCTCTTGCAGAATTCTTATGTCAGATGTGCAGGCTGCGCAGCCGGGCTGCGCGCTGCTCATTGCTCACCGCCGCGCGGCGGGCGTTCCAGACGTCGGTGGCCCAGATCTCGGCGTGGTTGCGGTTGCCGATGATGGTCACATCCTTTTCCAGCCCGGCATAGCTGCGCAGCTCTGCCGGCAGAAGGATGCGTCCCTGCTTGTCCGGCACCACCTCGCAGGCGGTGCTGAACAGATCACCGGACACCTCCCAGCTGTCCATCAGCTCGTCGGCCTCCAGCTTTTCCGCCAGCTTTTCCACCTCGGGCAGCGGCAGCACGAACAGGCAGTTGTCCACCCATTCCAGCACCACGAAGCTCTCGCCCATGGCGTCGCGGAACTTTGCGGGGAAGTTCAGCCGCCCTTTGGCGTCGATGGTATAGTCATACCGGCCAAAGAACATGCTGCCTGCCCCCTTTCGGGGCTGTGGAGAGGGCCTTTGCCCTACTTTTACCCACTTTACCCCACTGACACACATTTATTGTAGCAAATCAAGCCCCCGATTGCAAGGTTTTTTGTCCCTGTTTTTGCGGCAAAATGTCACAAAAAAAGTCCCTGCGGGCCGTCATTTTTGCCTGCAGGGACGCATCATTTTGCCATGTGTGTAATTTGTGTGGAAATCAGCCGTTTTTCTTGGCGTTCTGGCGCAGGTTGGCGCGCACGTTCTTTACCTGAGCGGCATTCTCCACCATCGCCTCTTCCGTGGTCTTGAGCATGTTGTCGCAGTAGTCGGTCACGGTCTGACGCAGCGTGCGCGACTCGCTCTGGGCAGCGGCGGTGATCTCGGCGGCGCGCTGCTGGGCGGCTTTCACGATCTCGGCATCGCTCACCAGGATGCGGGCGCGCTCCTCGGCCTTCTTCACGATGGCCTGAGCCTGTGCATTGGCCGTGTCCACGATCTGGGCACGGTCGTTCACGATCTGCTGGGCCTGCCGCAGCTCGCCGGGCAGGTTTGCGCGGATATCATCCAGATAATCCCGGACCTTTTCCACGTCCACCAGACGCTTGCCGCCGGACAGCGGCATGCTGGTGCTCTCTTCCAGCGTATCTTCAATGGTGTCCAAAAGCTCGTTCACGTTCATCGTGCTTCCCCCTCCTGCTGCATGGGCTTCGTATATTTCCACAGCAGCACCTTGCCATACTTATACTGCTTCTGCAGGGTCAGGCCGCCCACCTGTGCCGGCAGCACAAGGCCTGTTTCGCTCTCGCACAGCACCGTGCCGCCGGGTGCGGTGCACTTGTCCACCGCCGGCAGGATCTTTTCCAGCGTACCGCCCCGGAACGGCGGGTCCAGCAGCACCACGTCGAACTGCTCCCGGCAGGCCGACAGATACCGGGCGGCCTCGCCCACATTGACCCGGCTGCGGTCGAACACACCGCAGGTCTTGCAGTTGCGCATCACGATGTTCACCGCCTCGCGGTTCTCATCCAGGAACACGCACCGGGCCGCGCCGCGGCTCAGTGCCTCGATGCCCAGCTGTCCGCTGCCGGCATACAGGTCCAGCACCCGCGCGCCCGGCAGGTCGAACTGTACAATGCTGAACATGGCCTCCTTCACCTGCGAAAGGGTGGGCCGGGTCACGTCCGTCCCGGGCAGGGCTTCCAGACGCCGTCCCCGGGCTTCTCCTGCGATCACGCGCATGATTTGACCTCCTTCTGGTCGGCCGGGCGCGCTCGCATAGCCTCGCCCGGCGCTGCATATCCTCTTCTGGTTCTTCTTATTATCATCAAACCGTGCATTCTTGTCAAGTACCGGGGCGCATTGCACGCCCGGAGGCTTTGTGCTACAATCAGAGTATCGCACAGGCGCCGGGCATTTTGCGGCGCATTCTGGACCAAAGGAGAGTATTTTTATGAACGTCCTGCTCATCAACGGCAGCCCCCACGAAAAGGGCTGCACCTACACCGCCCTGTCCCTGATCGCCGGGGAGCTGAACAAGGCCGGTATCGACACCGAGATCCTGCACGTCGGCGGCAAGCCGGTGGGCGGCTGCATCGGCTGCGGCGGCTGCCGCAGCGGCAATGGCTGCGTGTTCGGCGGCGTGGTCAACGAGGCCATTGAAAAGGCAAAGACCGCCGACGGCTTCGTGTTTGGCAGCCCAGTGCACTACGCCTCGGCTTCCGGCAACATGACCAGCTTCATGGACCGGCTGTCCTATGCAGGCGGCAAATATCTGGCCTACAAGCCCGCCGCCATCTGCTGCTCGGCCCGCCGCGCCGGCACCACCACCACACTGGACCAGCTGGTCAAGTACCCGCAGTTTTTCCACATGCCGCTGGTCAACGGCTCCTACTGGGCCATGGTGCACGGCTCCAATGCCGAGCAGGTGCTGCAGGACGCCGAGGGCTGCGCCGTGATGCAGGAGCTGGGCCGCAACATGGCCTGGCTGCTGCACTGCATCGAGGCCGGCAAGGCTGCCGGGTTCGACCACCCGCAGAACCCGCCCCGCCCCATGACGAACTTCATCCGCTGAGCAGTATGCTCCCCCATTCCGGGGGAGCATTTGTTGTTTTGGGCAGCACTCTTCCCCTTCTGCTGCCCAAAAGGTGTACAAAAAGGGCGGGAGATGCTTTTTTCGTTCATAACTTTGTGCTACTATAAGAAGTAAAGTAACTTTGCTATGGACGGAGACCCGACTATGGAACACTACGACTGGAACGACGGCTGGCTGTTTTGCCCCACCTTCGACCCCGCGCTGGTGCGCCCGGAATGCACCGGACTGGAGCTGGAGTCGGTGCGCATCCCGCACACGGTCAAGGCCCTGCCCTACAACTATTGCAACGAGAACGACCACCAGCGCCTGTGCGGCTACCGCCGGGAGTTCTTTGCCCCTGCCGAGTGGGCAGGCCGCACCGTCCTGCTCACCTTCGGAGCCATCGCCCACGACGCCACCGTGTTCTGCAACGGGCGGCGGCTGTTCCACCACGGCTGCGGCTACACCGCCTTTACGGTGGACCTGACCAGCGCCCTGCATCTGGGCAAGAAGAATGTCGTGGCTGTGCGCTGCGACAGCCGCGAGGACCTGAACATCCCGCCTTTCGGCGGTTCCATCGACTACCTGACCTACGGCGGCATCTACCGTGCCGTAAGTCTGGACATCAAGGAGCCCGCCTACCTGCGGGATGTGTTCGTGGAGGCCCGGGCCGAAGGCGACTTTCGCATTTACACCGCCACGGTGGGCGAGACGGTGGGCTGCACCCTGCAGGCCGAGATCCGCAGCCCCGCCGGAAGCCGGGCCGTCTACCGTGGGGAACTTGCCCTGCCCATCACCGGCACCCTGAACGGGGTGCATCCGTGGAGCATTGAGCACCCCACCCTGTACACTCTTACCGTAAAGCTCATCCGTCCCGGCACCAGCGGTCTGCCCGACCGGGTGCTGGACGAAAAGACGGTCCGGTTCGGCTTCCGCACGGTCCAGTTCGTGGCCGGTGGCCTGTACCTGAACGGCCAGCGGGTGGTGCTGCGGGGCATCAACCGGCACCAGAGCTACGCCTATCAGGGCTACGCCATGCCGGACAGCCTGCAGCGGCTGGATGCCCAGTTCATCAAAAAGGACCTGGGCTGCAATGCCGTGCGCACCAGCCACTACCCCCAGAGCCCGGCCTTCCTGGATGCCTGCGACGAGCTGGGCCTGCTGGTGTTCACCGAAATGCCCGGCTGGCAGCACATCGGCGACGAAGCCTGGAAGGCGCAGGCCCTGCAGAACTGCCGGGAGATGGTGTGCCAGTGCCGCAACCATCCCAGTGTGTTTTTGTGGGGTGCACGGGTCAACGGCAGCCCCGATGATGAAGCCTTTTACAAGCGCACCAACGAGGCCATCCATCGGCTGGACCCCACCCGCCCCACGGCGGGCGCCCATATCCGCCGCCGCGAGCAGCTGCTGGAGGATGTGTACGCCTACAACGATTATTCCTACCGGGGCCGAGGCCCCGCCTGTGAGGCCCGCGCCTCCGTCACCCCGGACACCCGCAAGGGCTACCTCATCAGCGAGTTCGGCGGGCAGAACTTCCCGGCCAAGCCCTTTGACGATGAGGCCCACCGGCTGGTGCAGGCCCTGCATTTTGCCGCCGTGCTCAACGATTCCATTGCCCAGCAGGGCGTGGCCGGCAGCTTTGGCTGGTGCCTGGCCGACTACAACACCCACCGGGAATTCGGCAGCGGCGACCGCATCTGCTACCACGGCGTGATGGATCTGTTCCGCAACCCGAAACTCTCCGCCGCCGTGTACGCCAGTCAGAAAACGCCCCGCGCTCCTTCGGACATCGTGCTGGAAGTCTCTTCCGCCATGGCACTGGGGGACCTGCCTGGCGGGGTACCGGGGGCCTGCTGGGTGTTCACCAACGCCGAGAGCGTGCGTCTGTACCGCGGCAATGACTTCGTGGCCGAATTTGCCCCCGACCGGCGAGGCCGGTTTGCGGCGCTGCCGCACCCACCCATTGAGATCAACGACTTTGTGGGCTCCCTGCTGGAAAAGTATGAGGGGATGGACCATGCTTCTGCCTTGCAGGCAGCTGCCATCCTGAACGAGCTGCGCCGGGACGCCATGGAGCCTTCGCCCCTGTCCCGGGCACGGATGCTCTCGCTGCGGCTGGGCTGGAACGATGTGCTGCGGATGTACTACAAGTACATCGGCGTGCTGGGCAGCCCCGCCGCCGAATACCGCTTTGAGGCCGTCTGGCACGGCCGGGCGGTGCGCACCGTGGTGCGGGAGCCGGTGCAGAGCGTCCGGCTGGAATGCGTGGTGCACAACCCCATCCTGACCGACGGCCCCACCTGGGACTGCGCTGCCGTGAGCCTGCGCGCCATCGACCAGAACGGCAACCTGCTGCCCTACTGCGGCGAGGCCGTGCAGCTGCGCACCGAGGGCCCCGTGAAGATCCTGGGGCCTGCCGTCGTACCGCTGCGGGGCGGCATGGGCGGCACCTATCTGGCCACCACCGGCGAGGCCGGGCGGGCCGTGCTGCACTGCCGCATGGAGGGCGCGCTGGACACCGAAGCCTATCTGACCATCCGCTGCCGGGAGTAAAATCCGGTCCCTTTCATGATAGATTTGCAGTCTGTTCAAAGTTTTATCATGGATGACTGGTATGCTAAAAACAAGGAACACCACGGCAGCGCTCAGCCGCTGTTTTGACAACGAAAAGGACTTGATCGTATGAGAGAAAAATTCCGTCAGTTCATGGTCGGCCGCTACGGCACCGATGGGTTGAATCAGGCTCTGAGCATCGCCTCCATCGTGATGCTGCTCATCTCCCTGCTCACCCGCATCAGCCTGTTCACCTGGCTGGGTCTGGTGCTGCTGATCCTCTGCTATTACCGATCCCTGAGCCGCAATATCTCCAAGCGCACCGAGGAGAACTACCGCTACTACACCCTGAAAGATCGGGTGGACGGCAAGTTCCGTGGTCTGAAAGATCAGTGGGCCAACCGCAAGCTCTACCACTACTACCGCTGCCCCAAGTGCCGCCAGAAGCTGCGGGTGCCCCGGGGCCGGGGCCGCATCCAGATCTCCTGCCCCCGCTGCGGCACCCAGTTCATCAAAAAGAGCTGAGCCATGTTTGGATATGTGATCCCGAACCACACCGCCCTCTCCCCGGAGGCGCAGGCGCGCTACCGCACCGCCTACTGCGGGCTGTGCCGCCGCATCGACGCGCTGCACGGGCTGCGGGGGCGGTTTACGCTGAGCTACGATCTCACCTTTCTGGACCTGCTGCTGTGCAGCCTGTATGAGGGCGAGAGCGAACTTTCCACCGGATGCAGCCGCTGCCCGGTGCACCCGCTGCACGGCGTGAACTGGCGGTCCAGCGGCCCCACCGACTACTGTGCCGACCTGAGCGTGGCGCTGCATTACTACAATGCCGAGGACAAATGGAAGGATGACCACAACCTGCTGGGCCTCGGCTATGAAAAGCTGCTGTCCGGCTGCCGCACCGACGCCGAAGCCCGCTGGCCCCGGCAGTGTGCCGCCATCCGCAGCTGTCTGGCCCGGCTTGCAGAATACGAAGCCGCCGGCAGCGAGGACCTGGACGCCGTGTCCGGCTGCTTTGGCGAGCTGATGGCCGAATTGTTCGACTACAAGCAGGACCACTGGTCGCCGGAGCTGCGCAGCCTGGGCTTCCATCTGGGCAAGTTCATCTATCTGATGGACGCCTACGACGATCTGGCCCGCGACAAGCGGAAGGGCGCCTACAATCCCCTCAAAACCATGAGCGAGCAGCCCGGCTACGAGGAAGAGATGCGGGAAATTTTTGAGTTGCTGCTGGCACGCTGTGCCAAACGTTTTGAGCGCCTGCCCTGCGTGGAGGACGCGGACCTGCTGCGCAACATCCTGTATTCCGGCGTATGGCTGAAGTACAACTGCAACAATGCAAAGCGCTCCGGCCGGGATGCCGAAGCATCCACTTGATTTTTCCACGACGATACGGTAGACTATAGAGTATTGTGCGGCATTGCGGCCGCGCGAAATGAGACGTGAGGAAGTATATCCATGAGAGATCCGTATGAGGTGCTGGGCATTCAGCGCGGCGCAAGCGACGAAGAGATCAAAAAAGCATACCGCGCCAAATGCAAGCGCTGGCACCCCGATTTGAACCCCAACGACCCCACCGCCGAGGAGCACTTCAAGGAGGTGCAGGCCGCCTACGATGCCATCACCAAGGGCGAGACCGGCCCCCAGATGGGCGGCAATCCCTATGGCGGCTACCGTCAGCAGAGCTATGGCGGCGCCCAGCAGGGCTACAGCCAGCAGAACTACGGGTTTGACGGCTTCGATGGTTTTGACCCCTTCGGGTTCGGCTTTGGGTTCAACGGCTACAGCCAGCAGAGCGGTGCCAGCTACAGCGGCAGTGATTCGCCCGAGATGCAGGCAGCCCGCAACTTTGTGGTGAATGGCCGCTACGCCGAGGCACGCCGCGTGCTGGACGGCATGACCGCCCGCAATGCCCGGTGGTACTATCTTTCCTCGCTGGCCAATCAGGGCCTGGGCAACAGCATCGACGCACTGCAGGATGCCCGCCGCGCCGTGCAGCTGGACCCCAACAACACCGAGTACCGGATGCACCTGCAGCGGCTGCAGAACCCCGGCCGCACCTACCGCACCCAGACCACCTATGCCCAGCCGGGCGGCATCATGCGCTGGTGCTGGAGCATGATCCTGCTCAACCTGCTGTGCAACTGCTGCTGCGGCGGCTGGGGCTTCGGCTGGGGCTTCGGCCCGCGCTACGGCTTCCGCGGATAACAAAAACATATAAAACACAACAGCCTCCCTTTGCCCTTGTACCGGGCAGCGGGAGGCTGTTTTTGATCTGTTACAACACTGACAAAAAACGCCCCGAAGCATTTCTGCTTCAGGGCGTTTGAGCTGGAGCTGCTATCCAGATTCGAACTGGAGACCTCATCCTTACCAAGGATGCGCTCTACCAACTGAGCTATAGCAGCACAATCACAGCTCAATTATGATACCACAGGTTTTGTCGTTTGGCAAGAGGTTTTTGCAAAAAAATCCGGATTTTTTTGCAAAAGACGTTCTGCTCCTGAAAAACGCCCGGCAGCGTTCGGCTGCCGGGCGTTCCGGGATGCTTGTTCCGATCACTCGATCAGGCCGTTCAGCAGCGACAGGCACTTGCGGCTGTGCAGCTTGCGGATGGCCTTTGCCTCGATCTGGCGCACACGTTCACGGGTGACACCGAAGTCGCGGCCCACTTCTTCCAGCGTGCGGGGGCGGCCGTCGTCCAGGCCGAAGCGCAGGCGGATGACCTTTTCCTCACGGGGAGTCAGGCTCTTCAGGGCCAGATTGATCTGCTGGGCCACCATGGCGCGGTCAGCGGCCTTGCCGGGTGCCTCGGCGTTCTCGTCGGCCACGAAATCGCCCAGAGAGGAATCCTCTTCCTCACCCACGGGGCTTTCCAGACTTGCCGGCTCCTGTGCCATGCGCTGGATCTCGCGCACACGCTCCACGCTCATGTCCATGGCCTTTGCCAGCTCCTCGGGGGTGGGCTCATGGCCGTTCTGGTACACCAGCTGGTTGGTGGCCTGCCGCATGCGGTTGATGGTCTCCACCATGTGCACCGGGATGCGGATGGTGCGGGCCTGGTCCGCGATGGCACGGGTGATGGCCTGACGGATCCACCAGGTGGCGTAGGTGGAGAAGCGGAAGCCGCGGTCACAGTCGAACTTCTCGGCAGCCTTGATCAGGCCGATGTTGCCCTCCTGGATCAGGTCCAGGAAGGCCAGATTGTGGCCCACATGCTTCTTGGCGATGGAGACCACCAGACGCAGGTTTGCCTCGCTCAGGCTGCGGCGGGCATTCAGGCCGTCGCGGCGGGTCTTGAGCAGCTCCTGCCGCTTTTCCTCGGTCAGAGGACCGTTTTCCACGGCCTCCATAGCCTCTTCCTCGGCGGCCTTCTCCTCGGCGTCCTCGCTGGACTTCTCGTTGCCGTCGTCGTCCAGATCCTCGGTGTAGCTGCGGCTGTTCTCGTCCTCTTCAAACGAGAAGCGGGCGCTGTTCTTCTTGATGTACTCGGGCGCGCCGTACTTCTGGCGGTCGGCCTGCAGGATGTGGGCAGCCTCGGCACCGGCGTGGATACGGCGGCTCAGCTCCACTTCCTGTTCTGCGCTCAGCAGCGGGATCTGGCCGATCTGCTTCAGGTAGTTCTTCACCGGGTCATCCAGCAGCTCGTCCATGGCGGCCTTCAGGTCGGCCGGGTTCTCCTCGCTCTGGTCCTCGTCCTCATCGGCACCGATGCCCAGATCATCGTTGTTGTTCTCAGCGCTCTCCACCTCAGCCATGATGCCTTCCACATCCAGGCTGGGCTCGATCTCTTCTTCCTGGATCTTGATCCCGCGTTCTTCCAGAAGCGTATAGAGCGTGTCCAGATCCATTCTGCACTGCGCAGCCAGCGCCTTTGCCTCCTGCGCCGACAGGGTGCCTTCGCCTTTTGTCAACAGTTCCTTTAAAGTCATGCCCATTTCGCTCTCTCCTTCTTGCTGCGGGGAAAATTTTGGTTGTTGTTCCTGCACATCAGATCACAAGACCCCCGTTGACACCGAACACCTGCCCGGTGATGTAGCCGGCGTCCTCGCCTGCCAGGAAAACCAGCAGCTTTGCCACTTCGTCGGCGGTGCCAAGGCGGCCCACCGGGGTCTCCTCGGCCAGCGCCGCCTTGTCCTCGGCGGTAAAGGCTGCCATCATATCGGTTTCAATGACCCCGGGTGCCACACAGTTCACTGTGATGCCGCTGGGGCCTTCTTCTTTGGCCAGTGCCTTGGTCAGGCCGATGAGGCCCGCTTTGGCGGCAGAATAATGCACTTCGCAGCTGCCGCCGGTCTGGCCCCACATGCTGCTCACCGTCAGGATGCGGCCCGCCTTGCGGCGGATCATGCCCGGCAGCGCCAGCTGGCACAGGTGGAACGCACCGGTCAGGTTCACGTCCAGCATGTGCTGCCATTCTTCCGGGGTGATGTCGGTGAACAGCTTCTGCTGTGCGATGCCGGCATTGCTCACCAGCACATCCACCCGACCCAGCGCCTGTTCCGCCGCACGGAACGCCAGCTCGCAGCTGGCCCGGCTGGCCACATCGCACTGCACCACCGTGATGCCCGGCAGCTCCGCTTCCAGCGCGGCCGCCGCCTCGGCATTGCTGTGGTACAGCACCGCCACGCGGTAGCCCGCCGCATAAAAGGCCCGGGCCGCCGCAGCACCGATGCCCCGGTCGCCGCCGGAGATCAGCACCGTGCGCCCGTTTGCGGGCACCGCCGCGCTCTGGGGCTGCGGCTCTTCTGCCGGTTCTGCCGGAGCCGCACTGCGGGGTTCCAGAACCCGGGTGGGTTCGTCCGGAACGATCTCTGCCGGTGTGGTTTCCGGCACCGGGGCCGGAGCAGCCGACGCTTTTTCCGGTTCATACACCGGCTCTTCCTCCGGTGTGTCAAAGGTCAGTTCAAACTCGTCTTCGTACAAGAGTACTGCCCTCCTGTCGTGTTCTCTGCAGCGTGCCATTTGCACCCTGCAGGAAGGATCCGCGGCCCATCGCCCGGCAGAGCAGCGCTCTGTCTCATTTCTCCGGTCAAGTCCGGTCCTGCGGCGTGCCCGCCGGGGTGTTCAGATGGGTTTCGACAAAATACCATTGAATAATATAGCACAATTTGCTGAAAAAAGAAAGTGGAAGCTGCTCACTTTTCCACGCAGCTTCCACTTTTTTACGGTTTCTTCATATTCTCGGCGGGCGGTGCGGGCCGTTTCCACTTCGGCCGAGCGGCCAGCCGCACCCGCAGATCCTTGAAAAACGCCTGCAGCAGTGCTCCGGCTTCCTCGGCCCGCAGGCCCTGCTCCACCATCGGGTGGTGGTTGAACGGCAGGGCAAACAGGTCCGTCACACTGCCGCAGCACCCGGCCTTGGCATCGGCCGCGCCGTACACCACCCGCCGGATGCGGCTGTTCAGGATGGCCCCCGCGCACATGGGGCAGGGCTCCAGCGTGACGAACAGCTCACACTCCCACAGCCGCCAGCCGCCCAACGCCTTGCAGGCCGCGTCGATGGCCAGCAGCTCGGCATGATGCAGGGCGTTCTTTTCCGTCTCGCGGGTGTTGTGGGCCGCCGCCACGATCTGCCCGTTGCGGGCCACCACAGCCCCCACCGGCACTTCGCCCAGTGCGGCCGCCTTGCGCGCCTCGTCCAGCGCGGCACCCATCAGTTCAAAATCGGTCATGCGTTCTCCTTTTATCCTGCGGCAAATACCAGCAGATTATTCACTGTATGCAGTACCCAGCCCGGCCATACGCGGCCGGTGCGCTGCCGGATGGTTCCCAGCAGCACCCCCAGCACCAGCGCATAGGCGATTCCGGCCGCTCCGCCGTGCTGCACCGCAAACAGCGCCGCCTGCACGCACACTGCCGCCCGGGGTCCCAGCGGCTGCAGCAGCCCCTGCACCGCGCCCCGGAACACCAGTTCCTCAGCCAGCGGAGCCGCCGCGCAGTGCAGCGCAAAGCTCTGCCCGGCTGCACTCAACGGCAGGGCGGCACAGACGGCCGCCAGCGCCCGTCCCGCCGGCAGGTACGCCAGCGCACAGCCAAAGGCCGCCAGCAGGGCTGCCGTCCGATTTTGTGGTCTGTGCATGGCTCTGTCTCCCTTCTGTCTGGCCTATCTTATCACAGCAGCGGTCGAACGCGCAAGTATTTTGCGTTCTGCCGCACCAAATGTTGCCCAACCAATTGACTTTGCCCGTCGGGTTCTGGTATAATGCTTTCCGACGTTTTTGTTGAAAACGTTGTCTAACAGATTTTACCGGAAATCCGGAGGTATTTTATGATCCGCATTCTCACCGATTCTGCGTCCGACATCCTGCCCGCCGAGGCAGAACAGCTGGGCGTGACCGTGATCCCCCTGAACGTGACGCTGGAGGACGGCACCGTGCTGCGTGACGGCATCGACAAGACCCCCAGCGAATACTACGCCCTTTTAAAGGAGTGTCACAAGCTGCCCACCACCAGCCAGCCCAGCCCGGAGCTGTTCGAGCGGTTCTATCAGGACGCCGCCGCTGCCGGGGACGAGGTGCTGGGCATCTTCCTGTCCCATGAGCTGTCCGGCACCTGGCAGTGCGCCAGACTGGCCGCTGACCTTGTCAACGTGGACAACGTGCTGTTCGTGGACAGCGCCAACGTCTGCCTGGGCGAAGGGCTGCTGGTACGGCTGGCTGTGCAGCTGCGCGCCGCCGGTAGGACGCTGGTGCAGATCGCCACCGACCTGGAGCACGCCAAGGAGCACCTGCATCTGGTTGCCGCCATCGACGACCTGAAGTACCTGCGCAAAGGCGGCCGCCTGCCCGCCGCTGTGGCCGTGGCCGGCGGCATGCTGGGCATCAAGCCGCTCATCACCATCAAGGAAGGCAAGGTAGCCATGGCCGGCAAGGCACGCGGCCTGCCCGGTGCCTACGTTGCGCTGTTCAAAAAGGTAGAAGAGCTGGGCGGCATCAGCGCCGCCGTGCCTGCGCTGGCCGGTTATACGCTGTCTGCCCGCGAGGTGCAGCCCATCCAGACCTACCTGCAGGACAACCTGCAGTGTGCCGAGCCGCTGGTGCGGCAGATCGGCTGCGTCATCGGCACCCACGCCGGTCCCGGTGCCTTTGGTCTGGCCTTCTTTGATCAGGGACTGGAACTGTAAGCATCCTGAAACGCGAGACAGGCTTCCTCGAAAGGAAGCCTGTCTCTTTTTTATTCCAATCAGCAGTCAATCCAGATGGTGCCGCTTGCAGAAGCGCTTGCTCACGGCGTACATGGCCACCCACAGGCCCACGGCCAGCACAAGATAGAGCGGATTCTTCATGGAGCTCACCAGCGACTGACCGAACACCGCCATCATGGCCACCATCACGCCCTTGCCCAGCAGCATCGTGATGAGATAACGCTTCTCGTCAAAGTCCGAGATGCCGAAGGCCAGATGCATGAAGGAGCTGGGCGCAAAGGGCAGCAGCATGAGCATGAACAGCGACGACGTGTCGAAGTGGTTGACCCACTGCTGGGCTTTTTCCAGCTTGGGCCAGCGGCCGGCGATCTTCCAGAAACAGCGCTTGACGATGCGCCGCCAGAGCAGGAACATGAGGGTTCCGCCCAGCGCCACCCCGATCCAGCTGTACAAAAAGCCCAGGATGCCGCCGTGGGCTCCCACGTTCAGGGCCACGATGGCAATGAGCGGCAGCGGCGGAAAGAACGACTCCACCACGGCCAGCGTGATGGGGGCCAGCGGCCCCAGATCACCAAAGCGGTCCAGCAGTGTCTGCCAGTATTCCAGCGTGCCCAGCTGATGGGCCCACTGCAGCAACGTATGTTCCATTTGCGTTTTCCCAGTCCCTTCTGTTCCAAGCGGCGGCCGCACAGCCGCCTGCTGATAGTATATCCCATTTGTATGACAGAGCCATGAACAGACCGTAGCAGTTCTGTATGCACGACCCTCTGCCCTATAAAACGAAACAGAACAGGAACTTCCTGCAAAAGAAAAAGAATTCTGTATTCTTGTCAGTTCTCCGCGGACTTTTCGGCGCGGTTCTTCAGCCGCTCCAGCTGGGCTGCGCGCTGCTTGTTCCAGCGGGCAAGCAGGGCCTCATCCGGCAGCTGCAGGCAGCGGGCAAAGCTCCAGTGCAGCCCGTCGCGGCGGGCCAGCTTGTAGCGCTGGAACACGCCGCCGCTCACGGCATTGCCGGAACCGGCACAGTGCGGGCACTGGCTCAGGGTGTACCAGCTGTTGCTGCCCTTTTTCAGCCAGACATCGTCCGGGGTCAGGGCGGTGCCGCACTCCGGGCAGTTCATCGTGTAGATCTTGGGGTCGGTGCGCCAGGCGTACTGCTCCACATAGCCGTGGAACACCTCAAAATCACGGTATTCGCCGGGGGCCGGGCACAGGCTGGCCTGCAGGCTCTCGTCCTCGGTGGGGTAAGCGGCAAGACCGGCCCGCAGGTCCAGCAGACGGCAGACATCGGCGGTGTACAGCGTGTCGGACAGCGCATCGTGGAACTGCCGTTCCATGGGAATGCCCATCCGGGTCACGACGCTTTCCAGCGTCATGCCCTCGCCCTCCTTGCGGGGGTGCTCCCGCAGGAACACCTGCTGCAGGTCGTACCACACGGTGGGGCGGCTCTCGTCGATGTTGCACAGAAACAGGTTCTGCTTGAGCACCGGCACGTCATCCATGCCCCACTCGGCAAACTCGGCATCCGGGCCGCACCACTGCATGAAGCGGCGCAGGCCCTGCACGATGGGTTCGCCCTTGTCCAGGTCGGCCTGGGTCAGGCCGGTGACCTTGGCGATGTGGTGCTGCAACTTGCGGAAGATGCGGGGACGCAGATGGATGGAAAAGGTGTCCAGCACGTTGGCATCCTCGTCGATCTTCACGGCGCCGATCTCCACGATCTCGCCCCGGAAGGTCTGCTGCACCCCGTGATAATTAAAGGTGTAGGGCTGGTAGCCGATGTTCCATTCCAGATCAAATAAAACCAGATTGCGCGGCATTGTTTTTTATTCCTCTCGTAAAATAAACTTCTCCACAGCTTCGGCCACGCCGTCGTGGTTGTTGTCGGCGGCGGTCACATAGACGGCGGCGTCCTTGACCGGCTGCTCGGCGTTCTGCATGGCCACGCCCACGCCCGCGTAGGCGATCATGGACCGGTCGTTGAGGCCGTCGCCGCAGGCCATCAGGTTGTCCCGGGTCAGGCCCATGTGGTCCAGCAGGGCCGCCAGGCTGGCGTCCTTGGCCACGCCCAGGGGCACGGCCTCAATGAAGAACGGGCTGGAAGGGTACAGGTCGGCCCGGCCTGCAAACTGCTTTTTGCCTGCGGCACATACGGTGTCGCGGCGGGCGGGGTCCAGCGCGATGAGCATCTTGCAGATGGGGTAGTTCACATAGGAAGCAAGGTCGTCCACATGGATCATGGGGAGCTTGGTGGTGAAGCACTCCTTGTTGGCCCATTCGTCCTTGTCCCGCTCGCAGACGACGCCCTCGTTGTTGTAGGTCAGGATGGCCACATCCTGCGCGGCGGCAAAGGCGCACAGCTCCGGGACCAGCGCGGGGTCCAGCGTTTTTTCCACCAGCGTTTCGCCGGTGCGGCAGTCCACGATCTTGCCGCCGTTGTAGGACAGGATGCAGCCGCCCTTTTTGTCCAGCCCCAGGTCTTTGGCCAGCGGGGTGATGCCGGCAGTGGGCCGGCCGGAGGCCAGCACCACGGTCACGCCGCGTTCAATGGCCGCATCCAGCGCGGCGCGGGTGCGGGGTGTCACTTCCTTCTGGTCGTTGGTCAGGGTCCCGTCCAGATCCAGGGCCAGCACTTTGATCTCAGCCATATTGTTATCCTCTTTCTGTTCAAAGGTGATCGCATTTCACCCCCTTATTGTACAATGAAACGCCCTCTTCTTTCAACCCTTGCGCAAATGTTTGTGGAAAAACCGGTCCTCCGCGGCCGAAACGCGCGGATTTTACCGGATTTTGCGGCTTTTTTACCGTCCGGGCGGCCCCGCCCCACAGGTTTTACCAAAGCTTTGCACGGGGCTGGTTTCGGCCCGGGGCAGAAACGCGCTACAATAAAGCCGTTCCCGGATGATAAAAAACAAAGGCCTGAGGTCAGGCCGGATCAAGAGAGAGGATATTGCAATGAAGAACGAAAAGATCTCCCGCCGCAGCTTTCTGAAGGCCAGCGCTGTGGCTTCTGCCCTGGGTGTCATGGCCGCTGCACCCGCCGCCCACGCTGCCGGTGCCGACGAGGCTGCCGCTCAGATCGAGGAAGAGAACTGCCTGCTGAAGAAACCCAAATACATCTTCCTGTTCATCGGCGACGGCATGGGCACCGCCCAGATCCAGTCCGCCCGCTTCTACAAGGGCACCGTGGACAACAACGGCGCTGTGACCGAGGCCGACCTGAGCTTCACCAGCTTCCCCCATGTGGGCAGCGTGACCACCTACGACAGCACCTCCTTCTGCCCGGACTCCGCTTCCACGGCCACTTCCATCGCCACCGGCCACAAGACCGAGAGCGGTGTCATCAACATGTGCCCCTGGACCCGCGATGTACCCTATGAGACCATTGCCGAGAAGCTGCACGCCCAGAAGGGCTACAAGGTGGGCGTGGTGTCCACCGTGAACATCGACCACGCCACCCCTGCTGCCTTCTATGCACACCAGAACAGCCGCCGCAACTACTACGAGATCGGCGTGGAACTGGCCAACTCCGGCTTTGAGTACTTTGCCGGCGGCGAGTTCCAGAAGGTGAACGGCAGCGGCAATGTTCCCAGCAACCACGAAGTGGCTGCTCAGGCCGGTTATAACGTGGTCACCACCCAGGCTGCTGCCGCTGCCCTGACCGCCGGTGCCGACAAGACCCTGATCATTGCCGAGGATCTGGCCGACGGCAAGGCCATGAACTACGCCATGGACGCCGCTGGCGGCGAGTGGCAGCTGACCGACTATGTGAAGAAGGGCATCGAGCTGCTGGACAACCGCAAGGGCTTCTTCCTGATGACCGAGTCCGGCAAGATCGACTGGGCCTGCCACGCCAACGATGCCGCCGCTTCCATCCATGATGTGCTGGAAATGAGCAACGCCGTGCAGGCTGCTGTGGACTTCTACAACGCCCACCCCAACGAGACCCTGATCCTGGTCACCGCCGACCACGAGACCGGCGGCCTGGCCATCGGCTACAAGACCACCAACTACGACACCTTCCTCACCAATCTGACCCACCAGAAAATGTCCTATGCCAAGTTCGACACCGACTATGTGCAGAACTACATCGCCAACAAGACCCCCTTTGAGACGGCCATGCAGGATGTGAAGGCAGCCTTCGGCCTGACCCTGCCCACCGACCCGGATGCCGCCAATGCCGGTAAGCTGCTGCTGACCGACTATGAGGTGCAGAACCTGCGCACCGCCTACGACCGCACCCTGGAAGTGGGCTCTGCCAGCCAGAAGGACATGACCCAGCAGGATTATGAACTGTACGGCACCTACATTCCCTTCAGCATGGCCATCTGCCACACCATCAACCACAAGTCCGGCATGGATCACACCACCTATGCCCACACCGGTGCCATGGTCAACCTGTACGCCATGGGCGTCGGTGCCGAGAAGTTCGGCGGCGTGTACGACAACACCGAGATCTTCCACAAGCTGGCTGAGCTGACCAGCGTGCAGTGATCACTTCATCCAAAAAGCCCCGCTCTGTGTCGCACAGAGCGGGGCTTTGCTGCGTATTGAGAAACGGGATCAGGAGACCACGGCGTTGGTTTTCAGCCACTCCATCACAGCCGTCTGCAGGGCGGTCTGATGGACGAAGTTGTCGCCGTAGGAGCTGCCGGAGTAGGAAGCGGCAGCGGCATCCAGCTGCTCCTGGGTGGGCTCGATGCCCTGGCTCTCGGCAATGGCCTGATACAGCAGGTCCTGTTTGGCCAGGTGAGTGATCACGCTGTCCGAAGCGCCCAGCATGGCGTTGGCGTCGGTGTAGCCCTGTGCCTGGGCGATGGTGTCCAGATCGCTGCTGTAGTAGCTGGCCAGCTGGTAGTAGTAATTCAGGAACATGCAGGCGTAGTAGCCGGGCACCTCGCTGGGCAGATCCTTAAAGGCGGCGTTGTCCAGCAGGCTGTCCATGATGGCATCCTCCAGATTCTGGTCATACAGCGCATCGGAGAAGTAGGTGCGCAGCGCCTCCACGGTGTGCACGTCGTCGCCGGTGCCGAAGGTACTGTCCACCCACTCGTCGGTCAGCTCCGGCGTCACCGGCTCGGAGATGGAGTTCACGGTCACGCGGAACACGGCCTCCTTGCCGCTGAGCTCAACGGTGTTGCCGTCGGAGTCGGTGGAGGCGTCGTAGCCGTCAGGGAAGGTGACGGTCACGTCAAAGGTGTCGCCGGTGTTGTGGCCGACGATCTGGTCCTCAAAGCCGGTGATGAAGCTGCCGCTGCCCAGCGTGAGGTCGTAGCCCTGGTAGGTGCCGCCGTTGAACACCACACCGTCCACGGTGCCGGAATAATCAATGTTCACGACGTCGCCGTTCTGCGCGGCGCGGTCGGTCACGGCCTGGGTGGTGCTGTACTGGCTCAGCAGGCTGTCGATGCGGGCCTGGACGTCCGAGTCGCTGGGGGTGACGTCTGCCTTCTTGATGGGCAGAGCGGCCACATTGTCCGGCAGGGTGACATAGTCCTGTGCAGTGATGCCGGTGCGGTAACCGTTTGCATCCAGACCGTCGCTGTAGGTGAAATTCTGGTAGTCAAAGCTGTCCACCGTGCCGTACTCCGAGACGGCAGGAGCGGAAGAAGCCGCACTGGAAGAAGCGGCCGCAGAAGATGCGGATGAAGCACTCTGCTTTTTGGTCAGCGTGAAGATGGCAAAGATCACGCACAGGGCGGCGGCTGCCGCACACAGCACGCAGAGCAGGGTTTTGGTTGAATGTTTCAAGAATAGACCTCCTAAATAAAAAGACCGTTTTCACGGCCGGATCGGATCGTGTGCTTTCCTATTATATCGGATAAAACGCCAAAAGGAAAGTTTTTTGCCAAATTTCCACAAATCCGGTCCGCCGCAGCGCCGCACTTTTGCCCGCCTGCCCCCTGCAAAAGGTGCAAAACCGGTGGAAATGCCCCGGCGGTTCTGCTACAATAAAATTATGTGACCTGAACCGTTTCCCTCTCAGGGGGAGCCTGATAAAAATGGAGGAAAAACCCATGGATTACAACAAAGCCGCTCTGGAAATGCACGAGAGCCACAAGGGCAAGGTGGGCATCGTGAGTAAGGTGGAGGTCGCCACCCGCGATGACCTGTCCACCGCTTACACCCCCGGCGTGGCCGAGCCCTGCCGCAAGATCAAGGCAAACCCGGAGGACGTGTACAAGTACACCTTCAAAGGCAACATGGTGGCCGTTGTCTCCAACGGCACTGCCGTGCTGGGCCTGGGCGACATCGGCCCGGAGGCCGGCCTGCCGGTCATGGAGGGCAAGGCTGTGCTGTTCAAGGAGTTCGGCGGGGTGGATGCCTTCCCCATCTGCATCAACGCCCACAGTGCCGAAGAAGTGATCGCAGCCTGCAAGGCCATTGCGCCTACCTTCGGCGGCATCAATCTGGAGGATATCAAGAGCCCCGAGTGCTTTGAGATCGAGCAGACGCTGGAAAAAGAGCTGGACATCCCTGTGTTCCACGATGACCAGCACGGCACCGCCATCGTGGTCACCGCTGCCCTCATCAACGCCCTGCGCGTGGTGGGCAAGAAGATGGAAGATGTGCACATCGTGCTGAACGGCCCCGGCGCCGCCGGCACCGCCATCATCAAGATGCTCATGACCGCCGGTGCAAAGGACATCATCGCCGTGGATCAGTTCGGCACCCTGTACAAGGGCTGCAACAGCGCCGAGGCCCACAAGAACTGGCTGGGTGAGGTGACGAATCCCCGTCAGGTCAAGGGCGGCCTGAAGGAGGCACTGGAAGGTGCCGATGTGTTCATCGGCGTTTCCAAGCCCGGCATCCTGACCACTGAGCTGTGCAAGACCATGAACAAGGACGCCATCGTCTTTGCCATGGCCAACCCCACCCCGGAGATCATGCCGGACGAGGCCAAGGCCGGCGGCGTGCGGGTGATGGCCACCGGCCGCAGCGACTTCCCGAATCAGGTCAACAACGTGCTGTGCTTCCCCGGCCTGTTCAAGGGTGCCCTGAGCGTACGTGCCCGCGACATCAACGACCAGATGAAGCTGGCTGCCGCCTATGCCATCGCGGACCTCATCACCGACGATGACCGCAGCGAGGAGAACATCATCCCCGGTGCCTTCGACCCCCGTGTGGCCCAGGCTGTGGCCGACGCTGTGGCCCAGGCTGCCCGGGACACCGGCGTGGCCCGCCTGTAACCGGAGGAGCTGCCCATGAGAACGATTTCTGCACAGGAGATCACCGATACCGTTGCACGGCTGTGCATCGAGGCCAACACCCGCCTGCCGCAGGATGTGCAGGCCGCACTGGACAAGGCCCGGCAGGAAGAGCCCTGGCCGCTGGCCAGGAACACCCTCGACCTGCTGTGGTCGAACCTGAGCGCCGCCAAAGAGAAGGACCTGCCCATCTGTCAGGATACCGGCATGGCCTGCGTGTTCGTGGAGCTGGGCACCGATGTGCACATTGACGGCAGCTTTGAAACCGCCATTCATGAGGGCGTGCGCCGGGGCTACACCGACGGCTATCTGCGCAAGAGCATCGTGGCCGACCCGCTGCGCCGGGGCAACACCGGCGACAACACCCCCGCCGCCATCACGGTGCATCTGGTGGACGGCGAGGGCTGCCGCATCACGGTGGCCCCCAAGGGCTTTGGCAGCGAGAACATGAGCCGCATCCAGATGCTCAAACCCGCCGACGGCGTGGAGGGCTTCAAGAAGTTCGTGGTGGAGACCGTGAAGCTGGCCGGTTCCAACCCCTGCCCGCCCATCGTGCTGGGCATCGGCGTGGGCGGCAGCTTTGATAAGGTAGCGTATCTGGCCAAAAAGGCCCTGCTGCGCCCGCTGGATGTACCCAACCCCGACCCCTACTACGCACAGCTGGAACAGGAACTGCTCACCGCCATCAACGGCTTGGGCATCGGGCCCCAGGGCTTTGGCGGCCGGACCACCTGCCTGGGCCTTGCCATTGAGCAGATGCCCACCCATGTGGCGGGCCTGCCGGTGGCCGTGAACGTTTCCTGCCACGTCACCCGCCGCGCCAGCGCGGAACTGTAAGGAGGGAGAAGCATGGAATACAGACTGACCACTCCCTGCACCGCGCAGGACCTTGCCCCGCTGAAGGCGGGCGACACCGTGCTGCTGTCCGGTGTGGTGTACACCGCCCGCGATCAGGCCCACAAGCGGATGATCGAGGCGCTGGACAAGGGCGAAGCGCTGCCTTTTGACCTGACCGGCAGCGCCATTTACTACGTCGGCCCCACCCCGGAGCGTCCGGGTGAGGTGATCGGCTCGGCCGGGCCCACCACCAGCGGCCGCATGGACGCCATGAGCCCCCGCCTGCTGGATCTGGGCAACAAGATCATGATCGGCAAAGGCAAGCGGGACGCCGCCGTCAAGGAAGCCGTGGTGCGCAACGGGGCCGTGTATCTGGCGGCTCTCGGCGGTGCCGGTGCCCTGATGGCAAAAAGTGTCGAGACGCTGGAGGTCATCGCCTGGCCGGACCTGGGCTGTGAGGCGGTGCGCCGCCTGACCGTGCGGGATATGCCCCTGACCGTGATCCTGGACGCCCACGGCGGCGACCTGTACCAGTCCGGCCCGGCGGCGTATCTGGAAAGCGAAAACTAACGGGGTTTTGTCCCCTTTGCACAAAACAAAACCGGCCTGGAATTGGCAAACCCGCTGTTTTGTGCAGAAGAAAGTTGGTTTGTTTGCACAAACTTCCTGTGAATTGCTTGCATCAACGGCAAAAGTGTGATATCCTGTAACATACAAACCGTGGTGCTTTGCATCCCGGCAGAGAACTTCCCGCCGTGGGGCGGGGCAAGGCAGGAGGCAAACAAACCATGCAGATCCACCAATCCGCAGAAGATTATCTTGAAACGATCCTGATGCTGACCCAGCGCATGGGCAAAGTGCGCTCCATTGACGTGGTCAATGAGCTGGGCTTTACCAAGGCGAGCGTGAGCATCGCCATGAAAAAGCTGCGGGAAAACGGCTATATCGCGGTGGACGGCGAAGGCAACCTGACCCTGTTGGAGCCGGGCCGTGAGATCGCAGAACGCATCTACAGCCGCCATCGTCTGCTCACCCACTTCTTCATGCAGCTGGGCGTGGACGAAAAGACCGCCGCCGAGGATGCCTGCAAGGCAGAGCACATCCTCAGCGAGCAAACGCTGGAAAAGATCCGCGAAAGTGCCCTGCGCACGGATGCGGCAGCTCAGGAGGATGAGTAAGCGACACCCCGGAACGGAACACTGGAATGCTCCCATCGTCTTTGTGGAAAAGACGATGGGTTTTGTTTTGCGCAGAAAGCTCTGATGCGGCGCGGATGTCCTGAGAATACTGGAAAAGATGCGGAAAAGAATCCGGAAAAACGATTTACGGGGCCGGGAACTTCTGCTATACTCGCTACGATAAAAGGGAGTAAAGGGCAGTCGGCGGGTCCGGGACCCTGCAGGCTGCTGCATGGCAGCGTCAACACGGTAGAAATACCCGATGCTATGTGTTCGCTTGAGACTTTTGTCACAGACATGGTGCTGTGGCAGGGGTCTTTTTTTCTTGCCGCAGCGACAGGATCGTAAGGAGGCAATGAACGAACATGAATTTCTGGAATGCATTCGACAGTCTCTTTTCCAATTTTGGAAATCTGACCTGGCAGATGGTCGTGATGTGGGGGATCGGTGCGCTGCTCATCTACCTTGCAATCGCAAAGAAGATGGAACCGAGCCTGCTTCTGCCCATGGGCTTTGGCGCAGTGCTGGTGAACCTGCCGCTTTCCGGTGCAATCACACAGGGCGATACGGAAGGCCCCATCTCGGCTCTGTTTGAAGCGGGAATGTCCAACGAGCTGTTTCCGCTGTTGCTCTTCATCGGCATTGGTGCCATGATCGACTTCGGGCCGCTGCTGGAAAAACCGTGGCTGATGCTTTTTGGAGCAGCGGCTCAGTTCGGCATTTTTTTTACGCTGTTCCTGGCAGGTTTCTTCTTCGACCTGAAGGATGCTGCTTCGATTGCAGTCATCGGTGCAGCAGATGGTCCCACAGCCATCTTTGTGGCCAACACGCTTGGCTCCCGCTATCTGGGCGCGATCATGGTAGCTGCCTACAGCTATATGGCGATGGTCCCCATTGTTCAGCCGCCCGTGATCCGTCTGCTGACTACCCGGAAGGAACGCAGTATCCGAATGCCCTATGAAAAGAGCAGTGTCAGCCGCCTGACCCGGATCCTGTTCCCGGTCGTGGTCACGGTCATTGCGGGCATGGTCGCACCTGCCAGTGTGGCACTGGTAGGTTTCCTGATGTTCGGCAACCTGCTGCGGGAGTGCGGTGTGCTGAATACGCTGAGCGAAACGGCACAGAATGTGCTGGCAAATCTGATCACTCTTGTGCTGGGCCTTACAGTGGCCGGGCAGATGACGGCAGATCAGTTTGTCCGGCCGGACACCCTGCTGATCCTTGCGTTGGGTCTGGTGGCTTTTGTTTTTGACACGGCCGGCGGAGTGCTGTTTGCAAAGCTGATCAATCTGTTCCTGCCAGAGGGAAGGAAACTGAATCCCATGATCGGTGCTGCGGGGATCTCCGCATTCCCCATGAGCGGCCGAGTAGTCAATAAGATGGGACTGGAAGAAGACAACCAGAATTTTCTGCTGATGTATTCCATCAGCGTCAATGTTTCGGGTCAGATTGCCTCCGTGATCGCGGGTGGACTGATCCTGACCCTGATGGCCTGAAGGAGGTGCCGTGATGATTTATCTTTCTTCGTGGATGACCACGCTTCCGATTATGATCATTGGAATGGTTGGGATCATTCTGGTCATTGGCATCATTGTGCTTGCGGTGATGCTCCTGAACAGATTGACCCGCCTGAAATAATGGTTCCGGAAAGGAAACGATCCTTCGGACCGAAAGCTCCATGTACTGCCTGACCGGCAGGATGTGGAGCTTTTTTCGTTCCTGACCTCTTGCATCCGGGCATCGGGTGCGGTATCCTTATAAGATAAGAAGGTTTTCACCGGCGAACCGGGGGAGGGGACATCCATGGACGCAGACGAGATCCGCACACTGCTGGGCGAAATGGTATTTGAGCGTGCCCAGAAATACCGCCGCCGCATCCTGCAGAGCAGCTGCACCACCAACGAGGATGGCGTACGCCATGTCTCGGCGCTGGTGCAGGGCAATGGAGCCGACTGTTTTTATACACAGGTCTGGCTGCGGGAGAACGGCAGCTTTGTCAGTGCTTCCTGCGACTGCCCCTACAACCAGAACGGTGACGGCACCTACTGCAAGCACATCGGCGCGCTGCTGCTGGAGGATGCGGCCAAGCACCCCGCCCCCAAGGCACCGGCCGCCCCGGAATCCATCCCGGGCGTGGTGCGGGGCACCGATGGGCTGAACCCCGCCGCTTCCCGGAAGGACAGCTATGCTTCCGGGCTGGAAATGCTGTTCGGCCGCAAGTGGCGGGGCGACGCCCCCGTCACCGACCAGGAGGCCCGCAAGCTGCTGGAGACCTACCAACAGAGTGCCCTGCAGGACCTGGGCGAGGCCGGAGATCCCCCTCAGGACACCGGCTTTGTGGAGCTGGAACCGGAGCTGACCATGCTGTCCGGCGGGCAGCCGTGGCTGCGGCTGCGCATCGCCAACCGGGAGCGGGGGCGGCAGTATGTGGTCAAGAGCATCCCTGCCCTGCTGGACGATGTGGAGCACGGCCGCAGTGCCGGCTATGGCCGCTTTCTGACCTTTGTGCACCGCTGGGACGCCTTTGACGAAGAGAGCCGTCAGTTGCTGCAGCTGCTGCGTCGGCAGGTGAACGCCAAGCAGAGCATGGAGACCAACGTGGTGCGCAGCTACAGCTATGCGGCGTCGGATGCCCCGGCAGGCGGCCTGCCGCTGACCGGTGAGATCTTTGACGCGCTGGTGCAGCTGTATGCGCCCACCGGCACGCTGGGCGGCTACGCCCTGCAGGAGGGCCTGCCCGTCATCACCATGACGGTGCAGCGCCGCCGGGGCGGTGTGCAGATCGACACCCTCCCGGCCCTGAACGCCGTGCACGGGCTGGACTATGATTATCTTTACAGCGCCGATACCCTGTGGCGGCTGCAGCGGGCTTCCAGTGCCCGCATCCTTCCGGCTTTGCAGGCGCTGTGCGGCAAAAGCCTGTTTTTCACCAGTGCCGACGCCACCGAATTCTGCAGCTATGTGCTGCCGGAGCTGGGCAGCAAGCTGACCATCGTGGACCCGGAACGCCTGCTGCTGAACCAGATCCCGCTGGAACCCGTGGTGCAGTTCTATCTGGATGCGCCCCGCGACCGTGGTATGACCGTGACCGCCCACGCCGAATTCCTGTACGGAGAGGACCGGATCACCCCCTCCGGCCCGGCCCCGGCGGGCCTGCTGCGGGACACCCGCGCCGAGCGCCGGGCCGACCGGCTGCTGGCCACTTGGCTGGAGCCGGACCCCACCGAGCCGGGACAGTACATGGTCACGGACGAAGAGCCGCTGTACCGCCTGCTGGAAGAGGGTGTGCCCGCCCTGATGGACGAAGGCGAAGTGTACCTGAGCGACGCCTTCCGCAATCTGCAGGCCGCCCCGCCCAAAATTTCGGTGGGCGTGTCGGTGCACGGCAGCGTACTGGACCTGGAGGTGGACACCGGCGAGTTCCCGACCGCAGAGCTGCGGGAGCTGCTGCAGTCCCTGCACCAGAAAAAACGCTACCACCGCCTGCGCGACGGCCGCCTGCTGCGGCTGGACGACAATCTGGAAGGGCTGGACGAGCTGAACGAAACGCTGGAGCTGTCCGGCGCAAAGCTCAAAGATGGACATGCGGAACTGCCGCTTTACCGCGCCCCCACGCTGGACTGGGCACTTTCGGGCCAGAACGGCCTGCGCTTCAGCCGCGACGAGGCATTCCGCCGCATCAGCCGCAGCTTCCATGCCGTGAAGGACAGCGAGTATACCCCGCCCCAGTCCCTGCACAGCGTGCTGCGCAAGTATCAGCGGGACGGTTACCGCTGGCTGCGCACGCTGGACGGCTACGGCATGGGCGGCATCCTGGCCGATGACATGGGCCTGGGCAAGACCCTGCAGGTGCTGAGCTACCTGCTGGCCCTCAAGGAGGGCGGGCAGCCCCTGCCCAGCCTCATCGTGTGCCCGGCGTCACTGGTGCTGAACTGGGAGGAAGAGTGCAAAAAGTTCACCCCGCAGCTCACCTGTGTGGCGATGGACGGCGACGCCGCCCATCGCGCTGTGCTGGCCCGCCGGTGGGCAGAGGCCGATCTTGTGGTGACCAGCTACGACCTGCTGCGCCGCGATGAGGACCGCTACGCCGAACAGCCCTTCTATGCCTGCATCCTGGACGAAGCGCAGGCCATCAAGAACCATACCACCCAGAAATACAAGGCCGTGTGCCAGGTCCGCAGTCAGGTACGCTTTGCCCTGACCGGCACCCCGGTGGAGAACCGGCTGGGCGAGCTGTGGAGCATCTTCTCCTTCCTCATGCCAGGCTATCTGCCGCCGTACAAGAACTTCTGTGCCCGGTTTGAAAAGCCCATCGTGCAGGAGGAAGATGCCAACGCCGTGCGGCGGCTGAATCAGCTCACCGGGCCGTTCATCCTGCGCCGCATGAAGGCGGATGTGCTGCGGGAGCTGCCGCCCAAGACCGAAAATGTCCACCGCATCGAGCTGGACACCGAACAGCGCAAGCTGTACCTTGCCGCCGTGGTGGACGCCCGCGAGAAGCTGCGCGCCGCCAAGCCCGAGGACAAAATGGCGGTGTTCGCGGTGCTCATGCGGCTGCGGCAGATCTGCTGCGACCCCCGCCTTGTGGCTGACAACTGGTCCGGCGGCAGCGCCAAGCTGGACGCCTGCATGGAGCTGGTCACCGCCGCCGTGGAGGGCGGCCACCGCATCCTGCTGTTCAGCCAGTTCACCTCCATGCTGGACCTGCTGGCCCAGCGGCTGGACGAGGCCGGGGTGAGCCACTTCACCCTGCAGGGCTCCACCCCCAAGCCGGTGCGTGCCGAGCGGGTGCGCCGCTTCAATGCCGGGGAAGCCAGCGTATTCCTGATCTCGCTGCGGGCCGGCGGCACCGGCCTGAACCTGACCGCGGCCGACATCGTCATCCACTACGACCCGTGGTGGAACGTGGCGGCCCAGAATCAGGCCACCGACCGCGCCTACCGCATCGGTCAGAAGAACCCTGTGCAGGTGTATAAGCTCATTGCACAGGACACCATTGAAGAAAAGATCGTGGAGCTGCAGCAGGCCAAGCAGTCGCTGGCGGACACCGTCACCGGCTCGGCCGACGGTGCGATCCTGTCCATGAAGCCTGAGGAGCTGCTGCAGCTGCTGGGCGAAGAAGCATAAGGAGAAAGCATTATGAAGGTTTGGGATCTGCACTGTGATACCCTCAGCGAGCTGCGCCGTGCCGAAAAGAATGGCACCCCCGCAAGCTTTGCCCACAATGATCTGCACATCGACCTGGAAAAATTGCAGGCCGGAGACTACATGCTGCAATGTCTGGCCGCGTTTGTGAACCTGGCCGACCCCACCCCCGGTGCCGACCCGCTGGTGACGGCGCTGGAAGAGATCGACGTGTTCAAGCGGATCATGGCAAAATACCCGGACCGCATTGCCCCGGTGTACACGGCGGCCGACATCCGCAAAAACGCCGAAGCCGGAAAGATCAGCGGCCTGCTCACCGTGGAGGAGGGCGGCTGCTGCAAGGGCAGCCTGGGCGTGCTGCGCCGGATGTATGAGCTGGGCGTGCGCATGATGACCCTGACCTGGAACCACGACAACGAGCTGGCCGCCCCGCAGGCAAACCCCGGCGGGCCGCTGGCGGCTCAGACCCAGCGCGGCCTGACCGAGACGGGCTTTGCCTTTCTGGCCGAGATGGAGCGCCTGCACATGATCGTGGACGTGAGCCATCTTTCTGACCGGGGCTTCTGGGACATCGTGGAACACGGCACCCGCCCCTTTGCGGCCAGCCACTCCAATTGCCGCGCCCTGTGCCCCCACACCCGCAACCTGACGGACGCGATGATCCGCGCCCTGGCCGAAAAAGGCGGCATCGCGGGGCTGAACTACTATGCTGCTTTCCTGGACACCGACCCCGCTCACCCGGAAGCCTGCCGCAGCACGGTGGAGCGCATCGCAGAGCACGCGGCCCACTACAAGCAGGTGGGCGGCATCGGGGTGCTGGCCCTGGGCAGCGACTTTGACGGCATCGACGGCCACCACCAGCTGGAGACAGCGGCGGGCATGCCGCTGCTGGCCGATGCCTTGCGCAAGGCCGGCTTTACCGAGGACGAGGTGGAGCGCATCTTCTGGCGCAATGCCCGGGATTTCTTTGAGCACAACCTGTAAAACAGACGGGAGCGTACCGCAATGGACAAGAACATGACACTGGAAAAGCGCATCGACGCCGAACTGTATTCCTATCAGGGCAGGATGAGCGTTTTTGTGGACGACCTGCAGGGCCACACCGTGGAGCGCGGGGCTGACGAGGAATTTGAGACGGCCTCGGTCATCAAGGCCTTTCTGCTGGCGGCGCTCTACCTGCAGGCCGAGCGCGGCAAGGCGGATCTTTCCGCCGAGATCGAATACGAGGCCAGCCAGTTCGTGGACGGCAGCGGCATGCTGCGTGCCCTGGGCGTGGGGGCCCGCCTCAAGGTGAAGGACACCGCCACCATGATGATCATCTGCTCAGACAACATCGCCACGAACATGCTCATCGACTACCTGGGGCTGGACACCATCAACGCCTGCATCCGGGAGCTGGGCTTTGCCCACACCGTACTGCACAACGCCCTGCACTTTGACCGGTACCGGCAGCTGGGCACCACCACGCCCCGGGACTACGCTTCCCTGCTGGCCCAGATGGCTCGGGGCACCCTGGTGAGCAAAGACGCCAGCGTCGAGATGCTGGCCATCCTGCGTCAGCAGCACTACAACACCATGCTGACCAAGGACTTCCCGCAGTATTATCTGGACTGCGAGGAGACCGGGGCCCCGGAGCTGCTCTGGGTGGCCAGCAAAAGCGGCAGCATGAACGCCTGCCGCAACGACGGCGGCATCGTGCACACGCCCTATGGGGAGTATGTCATCGTGCTGATGAACAAGGACTTCCACGACATCATTGAGTACAACGACCACCCCGCCATCGTGTACGGAGCACGGGTGTCTCGCATGATCCTGGACCAGGTGCTGGCCTGCGAAGGGAAGCTGTGGCTGGACTGAGCCGACCTCAAAATACCGCAAAAACAAAAAGCTGAGCATCCGCCGTCTGGCAGGTGCTCAGCTTTTTCAGGTTTCGTTCAGGCGATGCAGCCCATGCTCCGCAGCAAAAACAGCCAGAAAGTCAGGCTGAATGCGCTGAACCGGACATTTTCCCACATGGCTCACATGCCCCCGTGGCGGCGCTGCTCAGCGGCCAGCTCCTGCTGCAGGGCAGCTTTGCGGTGGTCCAGCAGCAGGTCCTTGTTGTACTGGAAATAGCGCTCACAGCCGTTCTCGGTGAGGAAAGCATGGGACACCGGGTTCACGGTGAGCTCGGTGACGAACACCACCATTTCCTGGCTCTCGGCAAAGGCCTGCTCCATAAAGTCAAAGGCTGCTTCCAGCGCCGCGCTGGCGGTCTGCTGAGCTTTTTCGCGGTCATCGGCCAGCGTCTGGAACTGCCCACGCAGCAGCTCAAAGGCCTCCTGGGTCCCGGCGGCGTTGGCGCGGCGCAGTTCGCCTTCCCACCGGCGCAGCACGGCCTGCACCTGCAGGCGAGTGGTCAGGGCGTCGTGGCTCAGCAGGCCCGCGTCCCGCTGATGCTGGGTCTCGGCATCGTAGTCTGCGATCTGCTGGCTGAACAGCTCTGCAGAGCCGTCCGGCAGATCGTCCGGCAGGGTAGCCAGGGCCTTTTTCGTCTCCCGCAGGAAGGCATAGCAGGCATCGGCCACCGCATCTGCCTGCCGGGACGCAGCAAACCGGGTGTTCAGGCCCGCCAGAAGCAGGCTGACCAGGCTGAGGCGCTCGTCAAACGGGGCCTGCAGCAGCCGTGCGAACACGGCGGGCTTTGCCTGCCCGGCCAGGATCTCCTCCACGCCGTAGTCATCGCGGTACTTATAGTAAAGGTCCAGATAGGCCGAGAAGTCCTCAGCGATCTTCGGGTGCTGGATGTATTCCTTGATGAGGTCCTCATCGGCCTGCAGGCCCAACTGCTCGTAGGTGTCCAGCAGATTAGACAGGTCCTCCCAGCCGCGGGCGGTGACGAACTGGGTGCCGTCCACGTCGGCGTTGATCTGGTAGAAGTTCTGAGGGTGCAATTCCAGATAGCTCAGGATGGCGCTGTGGATGTGGGCCGCCCGGGCGTAGTCCTTCCACACCGGCAGGTCGGGCTCAATGTCCATGCGGCGCACACGGTCGAGGGTGACGATGTCAAAGTCCCGGACGGATTTGTTGTACTCCGGCGGGTTGCCTGCTGCCACGATGACCCAGCCCGTCGGCACCGCCTGGTTGCCGAAGGTCTTGCACTGCAAAAACTGCAGCATGGTGGGCGCCAGCGTCTCGGACACACAGTTGATCTCGTCGATGAACAGGATGCCCTCGGAAAGGCCGGTGGCCTCCATTTTGGCGTAGATGCTGGCGATGATCTCGCTCATGGTGTACTCGGTCACCGAAACGTCCTTGTCGCCGTAGTGGCGCTGCCGGATGAAGGGCAGACCCACGGCGCTCTGGCGGGTGTGGTGGGTGATGGTATAGGCCACCAGTGCCACCCCGCACTCTCTGGCCACCTGCTCCATCACCTGGGTCTTACCGATGCCCGGAGGCCCCATCAGCAGGATAGGGCGCTGGCGGATGGCCGGGATGGCGTATTCGCCCAGAGCATCCTTGGCAAGGTAGGCCTTGACGGTGTGTTCGATCTCTTCTTTGGCGCGTTTGATGTTCATAACAGCTTCCCCCTCGTTTCAGGAGTTGTTCAGGTCACGGTACAGGTCGTCCTCTTCGGCCAGCGCGTCGGCAAGAGCGCTGGCCGGGCGGGCCGCCGCACCGGTAAATTCTTCTTCGTCCAGCACCACTTTCATAGCCCAGGGCGGCACATTGGCGTCGTCGAACCGCTCTCCTAAAAACAGGAAGGCCGTGTCGTAGGCCGGGCGCTTTGCCGGGTAGGTGCCCATGCCGTCGGTAAAGTAGAGCAGTCCCCGCAGGTTCGAGAACTTTTTCTCGGCGCAGAGCCGGTCCACATAGGCAAAGGCGGGCCGGAAGTCGGTGCCGCCGCCGCCCCGCAGCTCAAAGTGGTTCATGGCGTGGATCAGCTCGTCCTCGTTTCGGATGAGCAGGTCCTGCCGGATGGCATTGTCAGCCTGGATCAGGTGCAGGTTCATGCGGTGGAAAAAGTTCTCCTGCCCCTTCAGCAGGGTGTAGGTCTCGGCCAGAAAGGCCCGCACCAGCGCACCGGAGGTGGAATAGCTGGTGTCGATGACCAGGGCCAGTTCCTCGATCTTTTTGCTTTCCCGCGTTTCCAGCGGCTCGATGAGGGGCAGGTTGCCGTACACCGACAGGCCGTAGGTGTAGAAGTTCAGGTCGAACTCGTCCGGGTCCAGCTTGACTTCCTCCCGCATGACACAGAACCGGCGCAGAAAATCCTTGTAGCTGCGGCGGCTGCGGTTGGCGGCCTTCACCTGCTGTTTCAGGGCGTCGGCCCCTTCCCCGGCTTCTTTGTCTCGCAGGTCCAGCTCGGTCTGCATCCGTTCCCCGATCTTCTGCCAGGTCTTTTGGGGCAGCGGGGTGGGCATCTGCCGGGGCTGTTCCGGGGCATCCTTCGGCCACAGGCGGTGGTCATCGGCCACGAATTCCCGTTCCAGCTGGCGCAGCACGCCGGGCGTCTGGCGGGTGAGCCACCGGTACGCCGGGGCCGCCGCCACTACCTTTTCTTCTGCGGTGATCTGCTGATACGCATTCTGCCGCACATAGGTCAGGGGCCGCTTGACACTGGCACGGTTCAGACTGTCGATCACGTTTTCCACCGCGATGTCACAGGCCAGGCTCCACAGCTGCGGCTCCCTGCGGCCTTTGAGCCACAGATGGCGGAATACACAGTGGAATACCACATGCAAATACAACCGGTTGAGATACTTCGGGTTCTGCTGGTAAAGCTGCAGCAGCCGGGCGGGCTGGTAGTACAGCATCTGACCGTCGGTGGCCAGCACCCGGCAGCGCTCATCCGGGGCAGGCGTGAGGGCCGAGAGGGCCATATCCAGAAAGCGGAAGTCCAGATACAGCCCGCTGCGCACCACGGCCAGCACCTCGCCGCCCATGCGGGCCTGCCACTCCTCATGGGTCTCCGGCCGCTGGGAGCGAAATTCCTTGCGCGGGTCCACAAATTTTTCCTTTGGCAACCGGATTCACCCCCTTAAAAATCAAAATCATACCGCCGCTTCGGTTTTGCCGCGGCGAACTTTTTGTGCTCCGCGTCGGCTAGCAGGGCAGCGGCAGCGGCATTTTCCGCCTTTGCGGCAAGGGCAGCCCCCTCGGCAAAGGCAGCTTTGTCCAGCACGTCCAGTGCCAGCAGAGCGCGGATGCTGTCGGTGTCCTGCGCCTTTAAAAGACGGGCGAGCACCCGACCGGTGTTGGCGGAAAGAAAGGCCCGGTAATGCCCGGCCGCCGTTTCACTCAGCTGCCATGGGCAGCGCAGACGGTCGAAGCAGAGCATGGCCATGATGTTGGCATCGTCGGCGTCGTGCCCCTGCGGGAAAATGGCGTCGTATTCTGCCGGGAGGAATTTATTGTTCAAAAAACACTGCCGGTAATGATATCCCTGCCCGGAAAAGGTGTGCAGCAGGATGTGGGCGGGCGTTTCCTCAATGTCCTCCCAGTAGGCGGGGTACCACAGGGCCGCCAACGGGGCCGCCGCACCAGCGGGCCGGAACTCCGCCCGCACCGCCTCGGTGATGTTGTTGACCAGCGCAAACAGGCCGGTGGCCGCGTCCGCCTCTGCCTGCACCCGGATGGTCTCCAGTGCAAAGCAGTTCAGGAACACATCACTGCCCAGCGTCAGGCCCTCGGCTCCCACCGTAAGCAGGCGCAGCTTCCGGCAGTTGTAAAAGGCACAGCTGCCAATGACCTGCAGGCAGTCCGGCAGGGTCACCTCTTCCACAAAGCTGCCGCACACGGGGTGCAGGTCGTCGGGGTCCGCCGCCGGGGCGTCAAAGTCAAAATCGTACCGGCGGGCACTGCCGCCCACCGCCTGCCCGAAGGCCCGGGTCAGCCGGACTGCACCGGTATCATCCACCTGATAGCGGCAGACGGCATCCGATGCCGGCAGACTGCGGGGCTTTTCGGAGAAGCAGTAGTCCCCCAACTCGGTGATGGGCCAGCTGCCTCCCGCCGGGGCCGGAACGCTGCCCGGCAGTACGACGCAGGGGTCCTGGCCATACACCCGCACCAGCCGCGCACCGCCTGCTTCCAGCGGCAGAACTTCCAGCATCATCCCGTTTTCCTGTACCATTCCGCACTCCCCTGTTCCTCTGTTTTTTTGCTGCTCCCAGTATAAACCACCCGGCAGAGGATGTCCAGTGCCCGCCGGGGTTTTGGGCAACACAGCCCAGGAAAGCTGGTGGGCGCTATGCGCCGCCCTGTTCTCGTCCTGTACCGTCCACCACAAAAAAATCCCCAGACCGAATGGTCCGGGGATCGTGGTGGAGCATTCTCCACAGCACTCGAACCTTTATGCAGGCATCTCGTTGCTGCGTTCGGTACGCTTCAAGCCAAGAAACGGCGGGACATCAGCGCGTTTCACCCCCTGCTCATGAGCCTTTTGAGTTGATACTCATGCAGGGCAACAGCTTCTACGAAGAACCTGTCTTTTTCGGAAGCGTGCGGATCATCCACATGGAAGCGTTTACAAACAATGTTAAGCCGGTCAAACAGTTCAATCGTATCGCTTGACATCCATTTGATTTCAATATCCATAGTAAAACACCTTTCCCCAAAATGCCAAAAATGTAAAGAGCAAGAACCGTCCCGTGGCCACAAATTTTCAATTCTTGAAAATGTTGCGTTCCTCCGGGACTGCACTTCTGCAACACTCCCGCATTTTGAAGTAGCCCTTGTCGGGGCAAAGCCCCTCCATCTTGCTTGCGCAAGACCGGGCTGCCACTCAAACGCCCCGCTGGGGCGTTCGTTGCTTCGCAAACGCGGTCTTGTTGGGGCGTGCCTGCCCCAAACCCTGCTGGGAAGGAGTACGGTAAACTGGAACTTGTCGGGGCAAAGCCCCTCCATCTTGCTACGCAAGACCGTTCTGTCGCTTAAAAGCCCCACTGGGG
>ENA-UPSY01000400-UPSY01000400.1-human-gut-metagenome-genome-assembly--contig:-NODE-400-length-52541-cov-54.358341_pt1 | contig 52541 bp, 50 predicted proteins | sample MGYA00250044_ERZ773365 | MGnify/ENA primary metagenome ERZ773365 (study PRJEB29103, sample SAMN06111932) | human gut metagenome | biome: human gut; feature: ankylosing spondylitis patient; material... | reverse complement strand
ACAGCGCCTTACACAGAAGCCAGGCGGCGAGCATGCCGCCGCACAGCAGCAGATGATCCTGGAAGCCGGCGAAGGCCTGCAAACCGAAACGCAGCAGAATGCCGGCCAGCATCGCGGCGGCCAGCGAATGGGGAATGATTTTCATCAGCCGGGCAAACAGGCCGGTAACGCCGCAGAGGACGATCAGCGCATTGGCGAAGATAAATACCCCCACCGCCTCAGGGAGGGTCACCCCCTGCAGGCCGCTGACCAGCAGGGCGGCGCCCGGCGTTGACCAGGCGGTGAGCACCGGCACTTTTCTCCAGCCGCTCAGCGCGAGGGTGCTGACGCCCATGGCGAGGCCCAGGGCCGTCATCCAGCCGGCGATCTGCCCGGGCGTGGCGCCGGCGGCAGCGGCAGCCTGCCAGATGATGGCGGCAGAGCTGGCGTAGCCCACCAGCACGGCGACGAAGCCGGCGAACAGGGTGGGAAGCGGAACGGTAAACGAGCGCATAGTTTTCTCTTGTGCGTTATAACGTCCAATTACTCTATCATTGTGCGTTTTAGCGCACAAGGTTCCTGCGTGGTGAGGGCTGCGCACCGAGGCTCTTGTCGCAAACGGCCCGCGATGCCGCTAATCGCCCTGTTGAATCAGGCAAATGGAGGTATACTCTGGGCTGAAAAATCAGGAGGTAGGATGAATATTGCGCAACATCTGGCGGCCACCCTCAAAAATCTGCGTCAGCAGCGCGGCTGGAGCCTGTCGCGTCTGGCGGAAGAGACCGGGGTGTCGAAAGCCATGCTCGGGCAGATTGAGCGGAATGAATCGAGTCCGACGGTCGCGACGCTGTGGAAGATTGCCACCGGGCTGAACGTGCCGTTTTCGGCGTTTATCGTTCCGGATGACGGCGCGGCGCCCTCCGCGTTTGACCCGCAGCAGCAGGCGATGGTGGTGACCCCGGTCTTCCCGTGGGACCCGGAGTTGCGCTTTGATCATTTCTCGATAACCCTTGCTCCCGGGGCGCTGAGCGAATCGACGCCGCATGAGCAAGGGGTGATTGAACATGTTGTCGTGATTAGCGGTACCCTGGATCTCTGCTTACAGGGGGAGTGGCACTCGCTGCAGGCGGGTGAGGGTCGGCGCTTCGCCGGCGATGCGGCGCATGCCTACCGGAACAGCGGCGCCCAGGCGGCTCATTTCCATTCGCTTATCCACTATCCAAAAGAAAAAACCGCGGGCGAACCCGCGGCCAGACAAGATGACTGATGATAACCACTCACAACGTGACGAGGAAAATCCGGAATACGTGATGACAGTACTCTGTACGGTGATTTGAGGGAAATATCTTTTCCTTCAATACTTTGCTGAAAACTGAAAATCCGTCGTCCCGCGACGGCGGAAAAGGTTTTCGTCTGCGCCCGGTTCTGACTACAATAGCCGCCATTTCGACCCCCTTATACTGGATAACAACACGCGTATGCGCCTGCACAATCATCGTCTTGAACTTCTTAGTCCTGCCCGCGACGCCGGTATCGCTCGCGAAGCGATCCTTCACGGCGCCGACGCCGTTTATATCGGTGGACCTGGCTTTGGCGCCCGCCACAACGCCAGCAACAGCCTGAGCGACATCGCCGGTCTGGTGCCTTTCGCCCATCGCTTTGGCGCCAAGGTCTTTGTGACGCTGAACACCATTCTGCATGACGATGAGCTGGAGCCGGCGCAGCGGCTGATTACCGACCTTTACGACGCGGGCGTCGATGCGCTGATTGTCCAGGATATGGGGATCATGGAGCTGGACCTGCCGCCGATCGAGCTGCACGCCAGCACCCAGTGCGACATCCGCAGCGTGGAGAAAGCAAAGTTTCTCTCCGACGCCGGTTTCAGCCAGATCGTGCTGGCGCGCGAGCTGAACCTCAGTCAAATCAAAGCCATCTACGATAATACTTACGCCACCATCGAATTCTTTATCCATGGCGCGCTGTGCGTGGCCTATTCCGGCCAGTGCTACATTTCCCACGCCCAGACCGGACGCAGCGCCAACCGCGGCGACTGCTCGCAGGCCTGCCGCCTGCCGTATACCCTGAAGGACGATCAGGGGCGAGTGGTGGCCTATGAAAAACATCTCCTGTCGATGAAAGACAACGACCAGACCGCCAACCTGGCGGCGCTGATCGATGCCGGGGTGCGCTCCTTCAAAATCGAAGGCCGTTACAAAGACATGAGCTACGTGAAAAACATCACCGCTCACTACCGCCAGATGCTGGACGCCATCATTGAAGACCGCGGCGATCTCGCGCGCGCCTCGGCAGGGCGCACCGAGCATTTCTTTATCCCGTCCACCGATAAAACCTTCCACCGCGGCAGCACCGATTACTTCGTTAATGCCCGTAAAGGCGATATCGGCGCCTTTGATTCGCCAAAATTTATCGGACTGCCGGTGGGCGAAGTGCTGAAGGTGGGTAAAGACCATCTCGACGTCGAGGTCAGCGAACCGTTAACCAACGGCGATGGCCTTAACGTGATGATTAAGCGTGAAGTGGTGGGCTTCCGCGCCAATACCGTGGAAAAAACCGGCGAAAATCGCTATCGGGTGTGGCCGAACGAGATGCCTGCGGATCTGCACAAAGTGCGCCCGCATCAGGCGCTCAACCGCAACCTTGATCACAACTGGCAGCAGGCGCTGCTGAAGACCTCCAGCGAACGCCGCATCGCCGTAGACGTCACCCTAAGCGGCTGGCAGGAGCAGCTGGTTCTCACCATGACCTGTGAAGATGGCGTCAGCGTGACCCACACCCTTGACGGGGAGTTCGCCGAAGCTAACCAGGCGGAGAAAGCGCTGGCCAACCTGCGTGACGGTGTCACAAAACTGGGGCAAACCATTTACTATGCGCGCGAGGTGCAGGTCAATCTGCCGCCGCTGTTTGTGCCCAACAGCCTGCTCAACCAGCTGCGGCGTGAAACGGCCGAAATGCTGGATGACGCGCGGCTCAACGCCTGGCAGCGCGGCACCCGTAAGCCGGTCTCTGTGCCGCCGCCGGTCTACCCGGAGACCCATCTCTCCTTCCTCGCCAACGTCTATAACCACAAGGCGCGGGCGTTCTACCAGCGCTATGGCGTGCAGCTGATTGACGCCGCCTATGAAGCCCACGAAGAGAAGGACGATGTGCCGGTGATGATCACTAAACATTGCCTGCGCTTTGCCTTCAATCTCTGTCCGAAACAGGCGAAAGGCTCCATCAAGAGCTGGAAAGCCACGCCGATGCAGCTGATCCATGGCGATGAAGTGCTGACCCTGAAGTTTGACTGCCGTCCGTGCGAAATGCACGTGGTCGGCAAGATCAAAAACCATATCCTCAAAATGCCGCACCCGGGTAGCATCGTGGCCTCCGTCAGCCCGGACGAGCTGATGAAGACCCTGCCGAAGCGCAAAGGGGCCTGATCCGCGGCGACGCTACTGGCTGTGTGATGCCCGCGGTTTGCGGGCGTCCTGCCAGCGGTGGTGCTCGCGCAGGTCGGCGGCGTTCTCTTCGCACCGGCTGCGAAGCTCATCGCTATCCGCCTCGTGCAGCAGCTGCTCGAGGCTCTGTACCGGAAAGTAATCGTGCCCCTGACGGTGGGCCAGCAGATGCCCGGAAAAAAGCGCGCACAGCAACAGCAGGGCGCTCATGCTTCTCCTCAACATACCTTTTCTCTGTGAATCAATGGCGTGGGCTTACTATGCCAGGCGCTGTGCAGGTTTTTTTCCCGGTTTATCAAAGAAGGGCAAGGGTTTGTCAATGTCTGCTGAAAGAGGGTGAAAAAAGCCTGGCGCAGAAGGCCAGGCGTGAGGGACTACGCTTTTGGCGGCAGTGGTTTCCCGCTGTGCTCGCCGCCTTTTGGCGGCTGCTTACCATCATGCTGCGGTTGTTTGCCGTCTCGCTGCGGCTGCTTGCCATCATGCCGCGGCTGCTTGCCGTTGTGTTGCGCTTGCTTACCGTCGTGCTGGCCGTTTTTCGCCGCCGATTTACCCTGATGCTGCGCGCCTTTTTCTGGCGGCGGCGGGTTGTCGGCAGCGAAAGCCCATGACGATATTCCCAGCGTCATCGCGGCAGACAGTAAAGCTAACTTCTTCATAGCAATATCCTTTCTTCTGATGTGTCCGCGTATTTCAGCAGGTAAAAGTGAAGACAAGATGGAGAGCTCCGGATCCCGATTTCTCTGCATCCTGGTTCAAACTTTAAGACCTGCGGCAGTCATCAGCAGGCGAAACAGCAGGCTGATGGCGGCCAGCGTCAGCACGCTGCCTCCCCACAGCGCGATCAGCCACAGCAGACGTTTGGACCAGACGGTTTTCATCAATGATAACCCTCCCCTGGCTGGACTTTGCCGCGGAACACGTAATAGCTCCAGCAGGTATAGCCAAGAATAACCGGAATAATCAGCAGCGCGCCCACCAGCATAAAGCCCTGGCTTTGCGGCGGGGCGGCGGCCTGCCACAAGGTAATCGATGGCGGAATAATATGCGGCCAGATGCTGATCCCCAGGCCGCTAAAGCCGAGAAACACCAGGCCCAGCGTTAGGGTGAAAGGCGAGACATGGCGGTCGTGCAGAGGCAGTGTGCGCCACAGCCAGGCGCTAATCAGGAGCACCAGCAGCGGCACCGGCAGCAGGAAATAGAGATTCGGCAGGCTGAACCAGCGGGCGGCGATCGCCGGGTGCGCCAGCGGCGTCCACAGGCTGATGACGGCAAACACCGCCAGCAGGGCAACCAGCAACTGTCGCGACGCGCTGCGCATCCGCTGCTGCAGCGCGCCTTCGCTCTTCATCACCAGCCAGGTAGCGCCGAGCAGCGCATAGGCCACGCACAGCCCGAGTCCGCAAAACAGGCTGAACGGGGTCAGCCAGTCAAACATGCCGCCGCTGAAGGCGCGACCGCTGACGGTAAATCCGTCGATCACCGCTCCGACCACCACGCCCTGGCTGAAGGTCGCCAGCAGGGAACCGCCAAAGAAGGCGCGGTCCCAGAATGGCCGGTGCGACGGCGTGGCCTGGAAGCGAAATTCAAAGGCCACGCCGCGGAAGATCAGGCCGATCAGCATCAGGGTCAGGGGGATCGACAGGGCGTCGATTATCACCGCGTAGGCGAGGGGAAAGGCGCCAAACAGACCGGCGCCGCCCAGCACCAGCCAGGTCTCATTGCCATCCCATACCGGGGCGACGCTGTTCACCATCACGTCGCGCTCTGTGCTGCCCCGGACCGTGCCGAACAGCATGCCAATGCCCAGATCAAAGCCGTCCATGACGATGTACATCAGCGTGGCAAAGACGATAATCACGAACCAGATCACCGATAATTCGATACCCATTAGCGGGACTCCTTCTGCAGATAACCTTCAGTAGCGGCGGACAGCGGGCGGGCTGGCGTACCGGTTGTCGCGGGTTGCACCTCCTGCGGCCCCTTGCGGATCAGGCGCAGCATGTAGCTGTAGCCGACCCCGAAGACGGCGCTGTAAACCACAATAAAGGTCAACAAACTGACCGACATATGCAGATCGCCGTGGGCGGAAACCGCCTCGGCGGTGCGCTGAACGCCATACACCACCCATGGCTGGCGGCCCACTTCGGTGGTCACCCAGCCGGCGAGAATCGCAATCAGTCCTGAGGGGCCCATCCACAGGGCAAAGCGCAGAAACGGCCGCGAGTGGTACAGCCGGTCGCCGCGGCGCAGCCACAGGGCCAGCGCCCCGAGCAGCAGCATCAGCATGCCGAGACCAGCCATCAGGCGAAATGACCAGAACACCACGGTGGAGTTTGGCCGATCCTCAGGGGCGAACTCCTTCAGCGCCGGCACCTGTTTATCCAGGCTGTGGGTGAGGATCAGACTGCCCAGCGCCGGGATCTCAAGCCCGTAGCGGGTGCGCTCCTGTTCCATATCTGGCCAGCCAAACAATAGTAACGGCGTCGGCTCGCCGGGCGGGTTTTCCCAGTGGCCCTCAATGGCGGCGATTTTTGCCGGCTGGTGTTTCAGGGTGTTCAGGCCATGCATATCGCCGATCAGCGCCTGGACCGGCGCGACCAGCAGCGTCATCCATAGCGCCATGGAGAACATCTTGCGGATCGCTGGCGACTGATTGCCGCGCAGCAGATGCCACGCCGCCGAGGCGCCGACGAACAGCGCGCTGCTGAGAAATGCCGCCACCGTCATGTGCAGCAAGCGGTAGGGGAACGACGGGTTAAAGATCACCGCCAGCCAGTCGACGGGCACCACCTGGCCATCGACGATCTCAAACCCCTGCGGGGTCTGCATCCAGCTGTTGGAAGCGAGGATCCAGAAGGTCGAGATGATAGTCCCCAGCGCCACCATGCAGGTGGCGAAAAAGTGCAGCCCCGGCCCCACGCGGTTCCAGCCGAAGAGCATGACCCCGAGAAAACCGGCTTCCAGAAAGAACGCCGTCAGGACTTCATAGGTCAGCAGGGGGCCGGTGATGCTGCCTGCGAACTGCGAAAAACCGCTCCAGTTAGTGCCGAACTGATAGGCCATCACCAGCCCGGACACCACTCCCATACCGAAGTTGACGGCGAATATCTTCGACCAGAAATGGTACAGCGAGCGCCAGGTGGGATTTTTGCTTTTCAGCCACAGGCCTTCGAGAACCGCCAGGTAGCTTGCCAGGCCAATGGTGATGGCGGGAAAGATAATATGAAACGAGACCGTAAAGGCGAATTGAATTCGCGCCAGATGGAATGCATCAAGACCGAACATGCAGGACTCCACAACAAAATTGATTCAGCGCAATTTTAGGTAGGGTGGCGGCAAGGGGGCAGAGGCAGTCGGTTCATTTTTTATCATAACAGTTGGCGGCTGTTATGATCTTTTTGCCGGTCTCCGGGGACCGCCAACATGGAAATCCCTCCAGTGAAAAGCGTCATTTTTAACGCTGAAAGCAAAGCCAGATTGTTGGCCAGGAAAATATTAATAATCTATTTCACTGTATTATCGTAGTCTTACGGATCAGCTTAGACCTGTAGCTGCCCGGGAAAGCGCGATCGTTTAATTTTTGTGAGCAATATCCTCTGATTACGACAGATATAGCATTTTATTATCTGTTCTTTATTAATGAATTTAACGTCTGCACACGTTTGTTAGTATGAGAATCAGTAAAAAGGATGAGTCAGTTAATTATGAATTAAATAATTTTAAATTGTCGTGTTTAGCCGTGCTTTGTATTTTATTCTCAGGATATCAATAAAAGGGAATGGTCATGTCAGAAAAAGGATTACATAGCTTATGTATTACCATCGGTATCATGTTCATTTTTTGGTTATGCATCATATCGTTTTTTTGGACAATTTTCTCGTGAACCTTTCCTGCGGGCGTTCTGTGTGACCGGGTTGCGCTGTTTTACATAACAGTTACTTAAAAGTGTTAATTTATAACAACTGATATATGATAAAGGGAGGTTGCAGCAAGGAAAGGGTGACAATGAAAAAGTATCAACAGCTGGCGCAGCAGCTGACCGACCAGATCGCGCTTGGCGTCTGGTTGCCGGGCGATCGGCTCCCCTCGCTGCGCGAGCAGGTGGTCAGCAGCGGCATGAGCTTTATGACCGTCAGCCATGCCTATCAGCTACTGGAAAGCCAGGGGCGCATCGTCGCCCGACCGCAGTCGGGATATTACGTCGCCCCCCAGCCGGTGAAGCTTCGTCAGCCGGCGCCGCCTGCTCAGGTGACCCGCGATGAAGCGGTCGATATCAATACTTACATCTTTGAGGTGCTCCAGGCCAGCCGCCAGGCGTCAATGCTGCCCTTTGCCTCGGCCTTCCCGGACCCGCGTCTCTTTCCACTCCAGCAGCTTAACCGTTCGCTGGCGCAGGTGAGTAAAACCGCCACCGCCATGAGCGTGATTGAGAACCTGCCGCCGGGCAACGCGGAGCTACGGCACGCCATTGCCCGGCGCTATGCCCTGCAGGGGATGAACGTCTCGCCCGATGAGATCGTCATTACCGCCGGAGCGCTGGAGGCGCTAAACCTCAGCCTGCAGGCGGTGACCGAGCCCGGCGACTGGGTGGTGGTGGAGAATCCCTGTTTCTACGGAGCCCTGCAGGCGCTGGAGAGGCTGCGTCTGAAGGCGCTGTCGGTGGCCACCGACGTCAAAGAGGGCATTGACCTGACGGCGCTGGAGGCGGCCCTGCAAAACTATCCGGTCAAGGCCTGCTGGCTGATGACCAACGGCCAGAACCCGCTCGGCTTCACCCTCAGCGCCGAAAAAAAAGCAGCGCTGGTGGCGCTGCTGGCGCGCTATGACGTGATGCTGATTGAAGATGATGTTTACAGCGAGCTCTACTTTGGCCGCGAGAAGCCGTTGCCGGCGAAGTTCTGGGATCAACAGGATATGACGCTGCACTGCAGTTCGTTTTCAAAATGTCTGGTGCCCGGCTTTCGCATCGGCTGGGTGGCGGCCGGGAAACAGGCGCGGCGGATCCAGCAGCTGCAGCTGATGAGTACGCTCTCCACCAGCTCGCCGATGCAGTTAGCCCTGGTGGATTACCTGTCGACCAAACGCTATGACGCCCATCTGCGCCGTCTCCGTCGCCAGCTGGCGGAACGTAAACAGCAGGCCTGGCAGGCGCTGCTGCGTCATCTGCCGCCGGAGGTCACTATCCATCACAGCGACAGCGGCTATTTTCTGTGGATCGAACTACCGGAAGGGGCCGACGCCAGCGTGCTGAGTGCCAGGGCGCTGGCGTCGCACATCAGCATCGCCCCGGGAAAAATGTTCTCCACCTCCGCCAGCTGGACCTCGTTTTTCCGCTTTAATACCGCCTGGGGCTGGGGAGAACGCGAAGAGCAGGGGGTGAAGCGCCTGGGCGAGCTAATTCGTGAGCAGCTTTCCTGATCGCTTTGGCTATTTTTCGCCGCGATAAACAATCGCTAAAAATAAACGAAGATGGATTTTTATCGAGGCCGGTCATTATTTTACCGGCGCTCACCATAGGAAATACGCATACCCCTCCTTTTTCTCTAACTCGTTGTCTATAATCCATAAAGTCAGTCTTGTGTTGGCGATTTTTGCGTAATGCGTCCCGGGTCACAACCTGAATAAATTCCCCCGAGGGCGTTAATCCGCTGACTACCCTTATTTCAGGAGATATTTTTACGGCACGGCTGCCGCTAATTCCCTTGTGACAGGAGTAACACCTGATGAGCAAAAAATTGGCCCGTTGCAGCCTTTATGTGCTGGGGATGGCCTGCCTGACCGTCCAGGCGGCTGAGCCACTCACCTCGCTGGATAAACCGGAAGGGCGGCTGGATATTATTGCCTGGCCGGGGTATATCGAACGCGGTCAGACCGACAAGCAGTACGACTGGGTCAGCCAGTTTGAAAAGGAGACCGGCTGTCAGGTTAATGTGAAAACTGCCGCCACCTCTGACGAAATGGTTAGCCTGATGGCCAAGGGCGGCTACGATCTGGTGACTGCCTCGGGCGATGCTTCGCTGCGTCTGATCATGGGCAAACGCGTTCAACCGATTAACACAGCGCTGATTGCCGGGTGGCACACTCTCGACCCGCGCATTGCGCAAGGGGCATGGTTTAACGTCGGGGGCAAAGTTTACGGCACGCCGTATCAGTGGGGACCGAATCTGCTGATGTACAACACCCGCGTATTCCCGACGCCGCCGGACAGCTGGAGCGTGGTCTTCGTGAAGCAGGATCTTCCGGATGGCAAAACCAATCAGGGGCGGGTGCAGGCCTATGATGGCCCGATCTATATCGCCGACGCTGCGCTGTTTGTCAAAGCCACCCAACCGCAGCTGGGGATCGAAGATCCCTATCAACTGACCGAAACCCAGTACAACGCGGTGCTGAAGGTGCTGCGTGACCAGCAACCGCTGATCCACCGCTACTGGCATGACGCCACCGTGCAGATGAACGACTTCAAAAACGAAGGGGTGGCCGCCTCCAGCTCGTGGCCCTATCAGGCCAACGGCCTTAAGGCGGAAGGCCAGCCTGTCGCTACCGTATTTCCGAAGGAGGGGGTGACCGGCTGGGCGGATACCACCATGCTGCACAGCGAGGCGAAGCACCCGGTCTGCGCTTATAAATGGATGAACTGGTCGCTCACGCCGAAGGTGCAGGGCGATGTAGCGGCCTGGTTCGGCTCGCTGCCGGTGGTGCCTGAGGGCTGTAAAGCCAGCGCGCTGCTCGGAGAGAAGGGCTGTGAGACCAACGGCTATGACCAGTTTGCCCGCATCCACTTCTGGAAAACGCCGGTTGCCGAGGGGGGGAAATACGTTCCCTACAGCCGCTGGACGCAGGACTACATTGCGATAATGGGCGGCCGCTAAGGATCGGAGGCAAACAATGACGTACGCGGTCGAGTTTCAGAATGTATCGCGCCTGTATGGCGATGTGCGGGCGGTGGACGGGGTCAGCATTGGCATCCGCGACGGCGAGTTTTTCTCCATGCTGGGACCTTCGGGCTCGGGGAAAACTACCTGCCTGCGGCTGATTGCCGGTTTTGAGCAGCTCTCCGGCGGCACCATCCGGATCTTCGGTCAGCCGGCCAGCGAGCTGCCGCCCTGGCAGCGGGACGTCAATACCGTGTTCCAGGACTATGCGCTGTTTCCCCATATGTCGATCCTCGACAATGTCGCTTACGGCCTGATGGTCAAAGGCGTGGCGAAGAAAGCGCGCCATGCCCGCGCCCAGGAGGCGCTGGAGAAGGTGGCCCTCGGTTTTGCGCACCATCGCAAGCCCTCCCAGCTCTCTGGCGGTCAGCGGCAGCGGGTCGCCATCGCCCGGGCGCTGGTGAACCAGCCGCGGGTGCTGCTGCTCGACGAGCCGCTGGGCGCCCTGGATTTAAAGCTGCGCGAGCAGATGCAGGTGGAGCTGAAAAAGCTGCAGCAGTCGCTGGGGATCACCTTCATCTTCGTCACCCACGACCAGAGCGAAGCGCTGTCGATGTCCGATCGCGTGGCGGTGTTTAACAACGGGCGCATTGAGCAGGTGGATGCCCCGCAGGATCTTTATCTGCATCCGAAGACCGCCTTTGTCGCCGGTTTTGTCGGCACCGCCAACGTCTTTGAGGCCGAGGCGGCCCGGCGGCTATGCGGCCTGGCGGGCTGCTGGTCGCTGCGCCCGGAACATGTTCGCCTGCAGGGCGGCGGCGAAGTGCAGGTGCAGGGCGTGGTGCAGGCGGTACAGTATCAGGGGGCGGCAACGCGGATCGAGCTCCGGCTGGCGGATGGCGACAAGCTGCTGGTCAGCCAGGCCAATATCGACGGCGCGGCGGCGGCGAGCGTTCCGCGAACCGGGCAAACGGTGCAGGCGTCATGGTCGCGCGCGGCGATGACCCCGCTGGAAAGCGGAGGCTGAGATGACCATGGCGATTGTTCCTGCGCAGGCCGGACGCGTATCGGGGATCTTCTGGCGCCGGCCGGCGCTGGGCCTGTTTTTGCTGCTGCTTGGGCCGTTGATGTGGTTTGGCATCGTCTATCTGGGATCGCTGCTGACCCTGCTGTGGCAGAGTATCTATACTTTTGACGACTTCACCATGTCGGTGACCAGCGACTTCACGCTGGCCAATCTGCAGGCGCTGTTCAACCCTGCCAACTACGACATTATCGTTCGCACCCTGGTCATGGCGCTGTGCGTGACGCTGGCCAGTGCCCTGCTGGCGCTGCCGATGGCCTGGTATATGGCGCGCTACACCAGCGGCAAAATGAAGGCCTTCTTTTATATCGCGGTCATGCTGCCGATGTGGGCCAGCTATATCGTCAAAGCCTACGCATGGGTGCTGCTGTTAGCCAAAGATGGCGTGGCGCAGTGGTTCCTCGGCCATCTCGGGCTGGAAGGGGCGCTGAACGCTCTGCTGACCATCCCGGCGGTGGGCGGCAACACCTTATCCACCTCCGGACTCGGACGCTTCCTGGTCTTCGTCTACATCTGGCTGCCTTTTATGATCCTGCCGGTGCAGGCGGCGCTGGAGCGTATCCCGGGCTCTTTGCTGCAGGCCTCGGCCGATCTTGGCGCCGCCCCGCGGCAGACCTTCCGCTACGTGGTCCTGCCGCTGGCTATTCCCGGGATTGCCGCCGGGTCGATCTTCACCTTTTCGCTGACGCTGGGCGATTTTATCGTGCCGCAGCTGGTCGGCCCGCCGGGATACTTTATCGGCAATATGGTTTACTCGCAGCAGGGGGCGATCGGCAATATGCCGATGGCGGCGGCGTTTACCCTCGTGCCGATCGTGCTGATTGCCCTTTATCTGGCGTTCGTGAGACGTCTGGGAGCCTTCGATGCACTCTGAACGCGCACCCTGGTATCTGAAACTGGCGACATGGGGCGGGGTGGTCTTTCTCCACTTTCCGCTGCTGATCATCGCCATCTATGCTTTTAATACGGAAGATGCCGCCTTCAGTTTTCCGCCGCAGGGGCTGACGCTGCGCTGGTTCAGCGAGGCGGCAGGGCGCAGCGATATTCTGGAGGCAGTGACGTTGTCACTTAAAATTGCCGCCCTGTCGACGGCCATCGCCTTAGTGCTTGGCACGCTTGCTGCAGGAGCCCTGTGGCGGAGCACCTTTTTTGGTAAGAACGCGGTGTCGCTACTGCTGCTGCTGCCCATCGCCCTGCCGGGGATTATTACCGGCCTGGCGCTCCTGACCGCCTTTAAAGCGGTCGGCCTTGAGCCTGGTCTGCTGACCATCGTGGTGGGGCACGCGACCTTCTGCGTGGTGGTGGTGTTTAACAACGTCATCGCCCGCTTCCGCCGGACCTCCTGGAGCCTGGTGGAGGCCTCGATGGATTTGGGGGCGACCGGCTGGCAGACCTTTCGCTACGTGGTGCTGCCCAATCTGGGATCGGCGCTGCTGGCGGGCGGGATGCTGGCATTCGCCCTGTCATTTGATGAAATCATCGTCACGACTTTTACCGCAGGGCATGAGCGAACTTTGCCGCTGTGGTTACTGAATCAGCTGGGGCGGCCGCGAGATGTGCCCGTCACCAACGTTGTCGCGCTGTTGGTGATGCTGGTAACAACGATACCAATCTTAGGGGCCTGGTGGCTCACCCGCGACGGCGATAACGCCGCCGGAAACGGGAAATAAAACCATGAAACAGGATAATGCTATGCAACACAACCTCTTGATAAACGGTAAGTTAGTGGCAGGTGAAGGCGAGAAGGTGCCGGTATACAACCCTGCGACCGGCGATGTGATCCTGGAGATTGCCGAAGCGACAGCGGCCCAGGTGGATGCCGCCGTTGAGGCGGCGGATCGGGCGTTCGACGCCTGGAGCCAGACGACGCCGAAAACGCGCGCGGAATGTTTGCTGAAGCTGGCGGATGCCATCGCGGCGCAGGCGGAGACCCTGGCGCAGCTGGAGTCGCTGAACTGCGGCAAGCCGCTGCACTGCGTGCTTAACGATGAGATGCCGGCCATTGCGGACGTTTTCCGCTTCTTCGCCGGCGCCGCCCGCTGCCTGCCGGGAATGGCGGCCGGAGAGTATCTGGAAGGGCATACCTCGATGATCCGTCGCGACCCGGTGGGCGTGGTGGCCTCCATCGCGCCGTGGAACTATCCCCTGATGATGGCGGCCTGGAAGCTGGGCCCGGCGCTGGCGGCAGGCAACTGCGTGGTGCTAAAACCCTCCGAGATCACCCCGCTGACGGCGCTGAAGCTGGCTGAGCTGGCAAAAGATATTTTCCCGGAAGGGGTGGTCAACGTACTGTTCGGCCGTGGCAAAACGGTGGGCGATCCGCTGACCGCCCACGCGAAAGTGCGAATGGTTTCCCTGACCGGGTCGATTGCCACCGGCGCGCATATCATCGGCCATACCGCCTCGTCGATTAAACGTACCCATATGGAGCTGGGCGGTAAGGCGCCGGTCATCGTCTTTGACGACGCGGATATCGATGCGGTGGTGGATGGCGTTCGGACCTTCGGGTTTTACAACGCCGGCCAGGACTGTACGGCCGCCTGCCGGATCTACGCCCAACAGGGTATTTATGAGCAGCTGGTGGAGAAGCTCGGGGCGGCGGTGGCCAGCCTGAAAATGGGGGCGCCGGAGGATGCCGCCACCGAGCTGGGACCGCTGAGCTCGCTGGCCCATCTTGAGCGCGTTAGCGCCGCGGTGGAAGCCGCCAAGGCGCTACCGCATATTAAAGTGGTGACCGGCGGCAATCGGGCGGACGGCGCGGGCTATTATTTCCAGCCGACGCTGCTCGCCGGCGCCCGGCAGGAAGACGCCATCGTGCAGCGCGAAGTGTTTGGCCCGGTGGTCAGCGTGACGCCTTTCAGCGATGAAGCGCAGGCCCTGAGCTGGGCAAATGACTCCCAGTATGGTCTGGCCTCTTCGGTGTGGACGAAAGATGTTGGCCGCGCCCACCGGCTCAGCGCCAGGCTGCAGTACGGCTGCACCTGGGTCAATACCCACTTTATGCTGGTGAGTGAAATGCCGCATGGCGGTCAGAAGCTGTCGGGCTATGGGAAAGACATGTCGATGTATGGCCTTGAGGATTACACCGTGGTCCGCCATGTGATGGTTAAACATGGCTAACGGATTGACCCATAAGCGGCAACGAATGATTACGCAATGGGTGTGTTAGTTCGCTAATAGTCACGATGGCAAAAATGGTTAAAACTCGCGGCGGGGAATGTGAGATTATTCTGATACCCCTTCAAGAGCTAAGCCATCGTGAGTGCCGGAGATAAGCGCCGGATGGGGTTCGCCAGTCACCCTGGGCGCGTCGCGCCCGGTGGGTGAGGCGGCAACGTCGCGGTTTGCGACCCAATACCGGCCCCTGCCTGATGGCAGGGGCTTTTTTTATGTCTGCACTAAGCCAGGAAGAGGAGTATGCCAGCGATGCTGGCGCAGGAAGGAAATCGCGTTAACCGTGTTCAGCGCTTGGTTTTTTTGCTCGGCAAGCTGGCGCTGCGACGGTCCCGTATATAGGAAATAAGATTATACACCGCCGCGACCAGCAGGATCAGCGCGATGACCAGGGTGATGATTCCGGACATATCCACCTCGAAATATAAAAGCGCACAGCGCTAAAAACATTACCAATAGTTATGAATGTAAGTATTCTCTGAAGAGAAGGCAAATGATATTTGTTGTCATTTAGCGCTATTGGGGGCCCTCGCCAGCGAGGCCTGACATGAAAAGCTTAAGTTACAACGGCTTGTAACCGCCTTTTATCTTATTAAGATCCAGCGCCTGCGCGGTATATCGCATTTTCGGCCAACGCGCGATAATCTTTTGGTTTGCGATTGGCGAAATATTATCTTTATCAGACGAATCAGATTGCGCTGAACAGAAACTATTTCACGACGATAAATAAGGCTTTTATATTTACGGTTAACGGGTAATATTTATTCGCAATATTTAATAACCGGCGCGTCAATCCGCCATACGCGCCAGCGCGGTGGCGCACGCTCCCGGGTTTGACTTTCCGCCGCCGCTCATGCGATCATTTCACGCATATTCGGTTTTAACGTTGATGTCGCTGTGAAAATTTTTGCTTTTATTCTGCTGGCTGTCGGCACCGTGGCGCTGAGCTATGGTAACGCGCCGGCAAAACGTATTCAGGGCTGTGAGAGCGCGGGAGTGGGGCAGGCCGTTTGCGCCGCCGCCGAATGGGATAGTGAGAAAGTGAATGTTTTGCCTCATTATAACCCTGCGCTAAACAAGGTTATTTTCGCAAGCCACTCAGCCCGTATTGTTTATGACCCTAATATAGGCGCGAGCCTCCGCACGTAAAAAAGCAGCCCAGAGGGCTGCTTTTTTAGGTTTCGTTGCTGAGTAAAATGATTAAAACCAGCCAAATCTCACCGACAGCAGGCTGATAAGCGCGAACGCGGCGCAGACATTAATCATAACGACGGTCTTGCTGGAGACATCCATAACGCCACCTTAATGAGTAAGTCCCTAAAGGTATAGTACGGCGGGCGCGGTTGCGCTATCGGATTAAGACGAATCGGGCTTTGTTCTGAATATTCAGCCCGATTCTGAATTTGTTATACAGGTATCTCTGAATCACGACGTCATGGCAGATAATTATCCCACCATGGAACGCTCCTCAGGGAAGGAAAACGAAGAATGACGTTATATCAAAAAATGTTGGTGTTTTACGCCATTATGGGCGTGATCTGCGCCGTAATTAGCTGGTTTTTAACCAAAGAGAGCCGGGTGATCCGCCTGCTGGCGGCCCTGTTGATCGGCGCCACCTGGCCGTTCAGCTTCCCGATGGCGCTACTCGTCTCGCTGTTTTAACGCTCCGGCGGCGGACGACAGAAAAGGGTGGCGGCAAGGATAAGGTTACTGTATAAAAACACAGTAATCTTATCATGGAGGCAAACAGGTGAACGGTTTCTTTTCGTCCGTCGCAGGCGCCACATTGCGTTGGCTCGATCTTCCGGGAGAGGGGCTTCCGCTGGTGTTTATCCACGGCCTCGGCTGCGCGTCATCTTACGACTACCCCCGCGTCGCCAGCGCCCCCGCGCTCAACGGGCGGCGCAAAATACTTATCGATCTACCGGGCTTCGGCTACAGCGATAAACCGCACGACTTTAGTTACAACATACATAGCCAGGCGCAAGGAGTGGAGCAAGTCCTCGACCACCTGCGCCTGCAGCGCTTCGCGCTGTACGGGCATAGCATGGGGGGAAGCATCGCCATCGAAGCGGCAGGGTTGCTGGCGGAGCGGGTGACGACGCTGCTGGTTTCTGAACCCAACCTGTTCGCCGGAGGCGGCGAGTACAGCAGGCGCATAGCGGCGCAGTCAGAGGCGGCCTTTATCGCCGAAGGTTACGCCAGGATGCTGGCGGAAGAGCGCTCGCCCTGGGCCGGCTGTTTGCAAAACAGCGCCCCCTGGGCCGTCTGGCGAGCCGCCAGCAGCCTGATACACGGCAGCGACACCCCCTGGTTTACTCAGCTCTGCCAGCTGCGCTGTCAGAAGATGCTGATCGTCGGCGAGCAGTCGCTCCCTTATGCGGATATCGAACGGGTAGAGGCGCAAGGGATCCCGGTCGGGATTGTGCCCCACGCGGGGCACTCGATGGCGTGGGAAAACCCGGAAGGGCTGGCGCAGCTTATCGCCAGCCACGGCTAAGGGGGAGTCAGCGTCAGAATGGCAGTTCGCGAGGCTGGGTCTGGAGCGTTATCCAGCGCAGCTCGGTAAATTCCGCAATCCCGGCCCGACCGCCGAACCGGCCATAGCCGGAGGCTTTGCAGCCGCCAAACGGCATTTGCGCTTCATCATGAACGGTTGGACCATTGATATGGCAAATGCCGGTTTGCAGACGTTGCGCCAGGTTCCACGCTCTGGCGCTGTCGCGGCTGTAGACCGCAGCGGAAAGGCCATAGTCGCTGTCGTTGGCTACCGCCAGCGCCTCTTCGTCGTTATTAACGCGAATAATCGCTTTTACCGGGCCAAAGGACTCTTCGTTCCACAGCCGCATCTCGCGGGTGACGCCGTCCAGCAAGGTAGGCGCCATGTGGGTATCGCGGGCTTTACCGCCGGTCAGCAGGCGGGCGCCTTTGGTTAAGGCATCGTCGATTAACGCGTTGCAGCGGGTAACGGTGTTCATGTCGACCACCGGGCCGGTCAGGCTGGCGGGGAGAGAAGCGGCGCGCCTGGTCAGCAGAGGGATAAAGCGCTCCGCCACGGCGTTGTCGACAATAATGCGCTCGGTGGACATGCAGATCTGTCCGGCGTTGGCGAAGGCGCCAAAAATGGCGCCCGCCGCCGCCTGCTCAATGTCGGCATCGTCGAGGACCAGCAGCGGCGCTTTGCCACCGAGCTCCAGCACCGCCGGTTTCAGATACTGCCCGCAGGTGCGGGCGATAATCCGCCCCACCGGCGTGGAGCCGGTAAAGTTGACGCGCCGCACCGCCGGATGGGCGATCAGCGACTCCACCAGCGCCGGCGCGTCTTGAGGCGCGCAGGTAAGATAGTTCACCACGCCCGGCGGGAAGCCCGCCGCGTCGAGGGCGTCGATAATCAATCCTTGCGTAGCCGGAGAGAGCTCAGCGCCCTTGAGGATCACCGTGTTGCCGCAGGCCAGCGGCGTCGCCAGCGCCCGGGTGGCAAGGATCTGCGGCGCGTTCCACGGCGCCATGCCCAGCACCACGCCGGCACCCTGGCGGACCCCCATCGCCAGATTGCCCGGCACGTTGGATGGAATGATCTGCCCTTCGATCTGGGTGGTCAGCGCCGCCGCTTCGCGCAGGATATCGGCCGCCAGATGGACGTTAAATCCCGCCCAGTGGGCGGTGGCGCCGGTCTCCGCCGCCATGGCGGCGATAAATTTAGCTTCCCGCAGCAGCATATGCTCCGCCGCGTCGAGCAGTAAGCGTCGCCGTTCCGCCGGGGATGTATCGCGCCACTGCGGGAAGGCGCTGGCCGCGGCCTCGACGCAGCGTTTACCGTCGACGAGGCTGGCGGCAGCGGCAACCGAGGCGACGTCATCGTGGGCAGGGTGGCGCCGGGTAAAGGTCCGACGGTCTTCGGCATCGTGCCACTGGCCGGCAATGTACAGATTGCAGGTGATTGTCATGGAGGTAACCTCTTATTCTGCGGTTCCTCCAGTGTACCGGTCGCGGCTGGCGGCGAGCGTGAGCGGGGCGGTTATCGCACATTTTTTTGCCGGAATTGTGCGTAGCTCACAACATCCCAACCGTACCTGGCGCAAAAAGCAGCGCGACGCCGATTAAACCAGCAAATTCAGCGCGATTGGCATAAGGTGATAGCCATTGATTATTTGCCGGGGGCCAGGGGCTGTGCTGTTATTACGGTTCTTATAATCAATAATCAGGACTTATAACCATGTCTACAGGGAAAACCACGCTGGCGCTGCTGCTGAGCGCGCTGCTGCCGGCCAGCGCCGCATGGGCCGCGGGCAATGACACGCTGGTCTATTGCTCAGAGGCCTCCCCGGAGTCCTTCAACCCGCAGATCGCCAGCTCCGGCCCGTCGTTCGTCGCCAGCTCGCAGGTGCTGTATAACCGCCTGGTCACCTTTGACCCGGTGAAGAACACGCCGATCCCGTCGCTGGCCACCGAGTGGCACGTCTCTGAAGATGGCAAAACCTGGACCTTCACGCTGCGTCAGGGAGTGAAGTTCAACAGCATTAAATTCTTCAAACCGACCCGCGATTTTAACGCCGACGACGTCCTGTTTTCGGTACTGCGCCAGATGGATCCTCAGCATCCTTATCACAAGGTGTCGCAGGGGAACTATGAGTACTTCCACGACGTGGGCCTCGATAAGCTGATTAAGTCGGTGAAAAAGGTCGATGACTATCACGTCCAGTTTGTGCTCAATCAGCCGAATGCGGCGTTTCTTGCCGACTGGGGAATGGACTTCGCCTCTATTCTGTCGGCGGAATATGGCGAGGCGATGCTGAAGAAAGGAACGCCAGAAAACGTCGATAACTGGCCTGTCGGCACCGGACCCTATGCTCTGCAGCAGTATAAAGTGGATTCGCAAATCCGCTATATCGCCAATCCCCACTACTGGGAAGGCGAGGTGCCGACGAAGCACCTGATCTTCTCCATCACGCCGAACGTCGAGACCCGGCTGGCTAAACTGCAGACTAACGAGTGCCAGATTATTCCAGCGCCTTCGCCGGTACAGTTCCCGGTGATCAAGGGCAATAACGATCTGACGCTGCACGCCGTCGAGGCGCTGAACGTCGGCTATCTGGCGTTCAACACCGAGAAGAAACCGTTTGATAATGTGCTGGTGCGCCAGGCGTTAAACTACGCCACCGACAAACAGGCCATCGTCAGGGCGGTGTTCCTCGATTCCGGTACGGTGGCGAAGTCGCCGATCCCATCCACCATGCTCGGGTATAAAAAAGACCTCCCGGACTACGACTATGATCCGCAGAAAGCGAAGGCGCTGCTCAAACAGGCGGGCCTGGAGCAAGGGGCGGAAGTGACCCTGTGGTCGATGCCGGTTCAGCGGCCCTACAACCCAAACTCAAAACGTATTGCTGAAATGATCCAAAACGACTGGGCGAAAGTCGGGGTGAAAGCGAAGATCGTCAGCTACGAGTGGGGCGAATACCTGGCCGGCATGCGTAAAGGCGAACACGACAGCGCGCTGTACGGCTGGATGTCAGACAATGGCGACCCGGACAACTTTGCCGGCACGCTGCTCAGCTGTGATAATATCCAGACCGGCTCTAATGCCGCCCGCTGGTGCGATAAGTCGTATGACGCGCTGGTGAAGAAAGCCCTGCTGGTGAGCGATCCGCAGGCGCGCGCCAAACTCTACGAACAGGCGCAAGAGATCTTTTACCAGCAGGCGCCGTGGATCACCCTGGCGACCGGCAAGACCTTCTACGCCACCCGCAGCAACGTCAGCGGCTACACTGTGAGCATGATGGGGAGCGATTTTTCCAAAGCGAAGCTGAATTAAGTGAAAGGAGAACAGAATGGCACATCTGGATGAGGTCATCGTTAAAGTCGATGACATCCTTGCCGAGGGCGTTATCGCGCATATGAATGAGCTGCTGATCGCCCTGAGCGATGACGCGCAGCTCAGTCGTGAGGAACGCTATACTCAGCAGCAGCGCCTGCGCACCGCCATCGCTCACCATGGGCGACAGCATCAGGAAGAGCAGGACGCGCGCCGCGAGCAGTTGACCAAAGGCGGCGCGATCCTCTGAACAGTCGCTCAGAACTGGCGTCTGGCCACCAGCCAGGCGCCCACCACCAGCATCACCGCGCCGCATAATGGCCCGATCAGCGCCCGCAGCGGTACGCCGTGGGCGCGAATTAAATCCATGATCAACCCGCCGACCAGCTGGCTGGCCACCAGTACCGCGATGGTGGTGGCTGCGCCCACGGTCTGATAGCCGCTGATGCTGGCGAAGACGAAAAAGGATCCCAGCATGCCGGGGATCAGCGTCCACCACTTCACGTTCAGGGCCAGCTCATGAAAGCCGGCGACGCCCTGGCGCAGCAGCAACAAGGTCACGAAAATAACGATACCTACCAGCGAATTGAGCAGCATGGCGATGAGGATCGTCGACACCGACTGGGTGATGCGCACCATCAGGGTGTTCTGCACCACCAGGCCTACGCCGGCGGCCACCAGAAAGGCGAGGGTAAGCGACCCATTCATGCCTGGCCGTCCGGGTCCTGGCGCGCATCAAGCTGCAGCTGCATAAAGGTCAGATCCAGCCAGCGACCAAATTTGGTTCCCACCTGCGGCATCTGCCCGGTGGTGATAAAGCCCAGCGTTTCATGCAGGTGCAGCGAGGCGTGGTTCTGCGACTCGATCCCGGCGACCATCACATGTTTATTCAGCCGACGCGCTTCGGCGATCAAGGCGACCAGAAGTTTGCGGCCCAGGCCTTTCCCCTGGTGCTCGGGGTGAACGTACACCGAATGCTCCACGGTGTGGCGAAAGCCGTCAAACGCGCGCCAGTCGCCAAAGGAGGAATAGCCGGTGATGACGCCGTTTTCCTCGCTCACCAGCACCGGAAAGCCTGCCAGCTGGCGGGCTTCAAACCATGCGATGCGGTTGTCGGTATCCACGGTTTTGTCATTCCAGATAGCGGCGGTATGCACGACGGCGTGGTTATAGATCTCGGCGATCGCCGCGCAATCGTCTTTAATGGCAGGGCGGATGGACATAGCAAACCTCAGTTTTTCGTACACTATAGTAGTACGATATTATTACAATAATGAACGCCACGCTGTCATCCGTTTTCAGCAAATTTTTTCCTGATGGGCCAGGGGTTACGCGGCACGACGGGCGGTTGTGTAATGCCTGCGCGCACACTATAGTGTTACGTTATGAATACTATAGAAGACAACCTCAATCAGCGTATCAGCGCGCGCATCCGCATCGAGCGCGAATCCCGTGGCTGGTCGTTGAACGACCTGGCCGAACGGGCCGGCGCCTCGCGGGCGATGATCCATAAAATCGAGCGCGGCGAAAGCAGCCCGACGGCGTCGATGCTGGGCCGCCTTTCCGGCGCCTTCGGCATCAGTATGTCGACCCTGATCGCCAGGGCGGAAATGCAGGAAGGCAAGCTGCTGCGTTTTGCCAGCCAGCCGGTATGGCACGACCCGCAAAGCCACTATCTCCGCCGCCACGTTTCGCCGCGCAGCGATCTGCCCATTGACCTGGTGCAGATCGAGCTGCCGCCCGGCAGCGATGTGCCGATGCCGGCTTCGTCCTATGCGCTGGCCCGCCAGCTGATCTGGCTGCAGCGGGGCGAGCTGGTGTTCCTGGAAGGGAATACCCGCCACGAGATGCAGACCGGGGACTGTCTGGAGCTCGGCCCACCGAACGACTGCCGCTTTATCAATGAATCCGCAGAGACCTGCGTCTATCTGGTGGTGCGCCTTAATCAATCGCCATCCGGCTCTTAATGATAAAGCGCATTGCGCATAAAGCAGCTAGCCTCAGTACTGTCTGCTAACAAGAGGAGTTTGCTATGTCAGAACAACCGCAACGCCATCGCCGCTGGGTACTGGCTTCCCGTCCCCATGGTGAACCGACGGCAGAGCATTTCCGCCTGGAAGAGCGTGAGGTGCCGACGCCGGGGCCGGGTCAGGTTCTGCTGCGTACCGTTTATTTATCGCTGGATCCCTATATGCGCGGGCGGATGAGCGACGCGCCGTCCTATTCACCGCCGGTGGCCATCGGCGCGGTGATGGTGGGCGGGACCGTGAGTCGCGTCGTGACCTCGCAGCATGATGATTTTCAACCCGGCGACTGGGTGCTGGGCTACAGCGGCTGGCAGGATTATGAGCTTTCCGACGGCAGCGGGCTGGTGAAGCTGGGGGACAACCCGCAGCACCCGTCCTGGTCGCTGGGGGTGCTGGGGATGCCGGGCTTCACCGCCTACATGGGATTACTGGACATTGGCCAGCCGAAGCCGGGTGACACGCTGGTGGTCGCTGCAGCCACCGGGCCGGTGGGCGCTACGGTCGGACAGATCGGCAAAATTAAGGGCTGCCGTACCGTCGGCGTCGCCGGCGGCGCGGAGAAATGTCGCTATGCGGTTGACACCTTAGGCTTTGATGTCTGCCTTGACCATCGCGCGGCGGACTTTGCCGAACAGCTGGCCCAGGCCTGCCCGCAGGGCATTGACGTCTACTACGAAAACGTCGGCGGCAAGGTTTTTGACGCGGTGCTGCCGCTGCTCAACACCGCGGCGCGGGTTCCGGTCTGCGGGCTGGTGAGCGGCTATAACGCCACCGGTCTGCCGGACGGGCCGGACCGTCTGCCGCTGCTGATGGCGACCATCCTCAAGAAACGCATTCGGATGCAGGGCTTTATTATCGGCCAGGATTATGGGCATCGGATCGCGGAATTCCAGCAGCAGATGGGGCGCTGGGTGCAGGAGGGTAAAATTAAATATCGCGAACAGCTGATCGACGGTCTGGAGCAGGCGCCGCAGGCGCTGATCGGCCTGTTGAAAGGTGAAAACTTTGGTAAGGTGGTGATCCGCGTGTCGGCGGACGACTAATACGCCGGGTATAGCCTGAACGCGCCTCTCTCCCGGCCGGGAAGAGAGGCGCTGCATCAATATCAGGCGTAAAAGGCTAACCGCTGGGCGAGCAGATCGACAAAGGCTTCGCGGTCCACATCCAGCATCAGGGTGGTATTGGGCGGATTGCCGGTCAGATGGTAGTAATCGACCACCGTCATCCCCTGGGTATATTTGCCTTCCGTTTCCACGCCGACCCAGCGCTCGATAGTGGTAAAGAGCTCCGGCTTGAGGAGCCAGGCGATGGTGCAGGGGTCGTGCAGCGGCGCGCCGTCGAAGCCCCACTTTTCGTCCTTATGGTAGGCCATAAAGAAGTCGAGCAGTTCGGCGACGATGGTCGATACCGGATTGCCAATCTGGCGGAATCGCTCAATATCCGCAGGAAGGATCTGCGCCCGGTGGGTGACATCCAGGCCCGCCATCACCACCGGGATCCCCGACTGAAAGACCATCTCCGCCGCCTGCGGATCGACGTAGATATTAAACTCCGCCGCCGGCTGCCAGTTGCCCAGCCCCATAGCGCCCCCCATGATCACGATGCGGGCGATCTTCGCGTGCAGCTCAGGATGGCTGGCGAGCAGCAACGCCACGTTCGTCTGCGGCCCGGTGGCCACCAGCGTCACCGGCTCCTGACTTTCGCGCAGCACCCTGGCCATCAGCTCGACGGCGGTGCAGTTTTGCGGCGCAAAGGCCGGCTCCGGCAGGTTCGGGCCATCCAGTCCGCTTTCCCCGTGCACGTTATCGGCAATGATCAGATCGCGCATTAACGGCTTCCACGCGCCGCCGGCGACCGGAATATCCGCGCGGTTCAGCAGGGTCAGCATACGCAGCACGTTGCGCAGGGTCTTCTCCGGGGTCTGGTTGCCTGCGGAGGCGGTGACGGCTTTCACCTCCAGCTCCGGCGAGGCGAGGGCGAGGACCAGGGCGATCGCGTCATCATGTCCCGGATCGCAATCAATCATTATCGGCAGTGCCATAGCAGCTCCTTGTTGGCGTTGTTCTGTGACCAGACTAACGCTGAGGCGCGAGGCAGACGAGAAAGTGTGCAGAATAGTGTGATGGCTAGCACGGTTGCAGGGGCAATCGCGCGGTGAGTCGCGGCGGTCCTGCATCATCATGCCTCGCCTTGCGATGGCGCAAGCTAGCGTCCGGCGCGGCGCGATAGAATAAAAATCGCTAATCCTTACGGATATTAATGGTTTGCTTTTCGGCGAGCGGATTCTTATCCTTAAGAAAACTCAAGAGGTTATGACGATGAAAGATGTAGTAGATAAATGCAGCACCAAAGGCTGCGCCATTGATGTCGGGACAATTATTGATAACGAGGACTGCGTCTACCGGGCTGAGAAATTATTCCCGAGCCGCGAGGAAGCGGAGTCAACCGTAGCCGCCGTTCGCGAGCGTGCCGCCGCGGCGGCGCCGGCCAGTGAACCACCGCAGGTTGACTACACGCTCGCCGCCGCCGGCGACGAGGTGAAACTCGATCTGTCCATCGCCTTCTCCTGCCAGGCGGAAAAGATCATTTTCGAATTGTCCCTGAGAAACCTGCTTTAATCAGCGCCCCGGGCGCCAGCGCCTGAGGGTAACGCCTTCGCCCGCCGGTCCGCGGGCGAAGCCGGGCGTTACTCGAAGCGCCAGGCGAGGTTCAGCCCGATACCGTAGTTGCGTCCGGGCGCGGGCTCGTAGTAGCGTCCGTTGGACTCGTTAACGATGACGGACCCGACGTATTCGCGGTCGAACAGGTTGTCGACCCGGCCGAACAGATCCATATCCATCCTGCCATAGCTCCACTTATAGCCGGTCGTCAGGCCGACCACCGTCCAGGAAGGGGCTTTGGCGGTGTTTTCGTCATTCGCCATGATGTCGCTCATGTAGCGAATATCGCTCCCGGCGTACCAGCCCTGCTCCGGCTGATAGCCGAAGGAGGCGTAACCCATATTGCGCGCGATCCCCGGAATACGGTTGCCGTTGCAGCTGGCGTCGCCGCAGACGTTAGTGCGATAGGTCGCATCAAGCCAGGTCCAGGCCGCCTTCAGGCGCCAGCTCTCGCCAAACTGCTGATCCAGTCCCAGCTCCATCCCCTGACGACGGGTCTTGCCGGCGTTTTTATAGCTGGTGCGCCCGCCGCTGCTGCTGTCGACCACGATCTCATTATCGGTATCGGTCTGGAACAGGGCGGCGGTGAGCAACCCATTGCCGATCCGCGTCTTGCTGCCGATCTCCACCGTGTCGTTGGTGGAGGGCTTCAGGCCGAAGTTGAGACCGCTCTGGTTATCGGCGCGGTATGACAGCTCGTTAATGGTCGGCGTCTCGAAGCCGCGGCCAGCGGAGAGGTAGACGTTCCAGGCGTCGGTCAGGGCATACTTCAGCGAGCCTGCGGGCAGCCATTTGTGATAGCTGGCATCGCCGCTGTCGTCGCCATTGCCTGGGGTGATGTAGTAATCATTCGAGTCGAACCATACCGAGCTGTAGCGCACCCCGGCATCGAGCGAAAGTTTGTCGGTGAGCTGCCACTGGGTTTGCAGGTAAGGGTCGACGTTCCACATCAGGTTACGTTCGTTACGGCGTAGCGCGCCCTGTTCGCCATACTGCGGCGCGCCGTTGACCATCACAAAGTTTTCATAGCCCTTGCGGCGCTCGCTCATGTTCTCGTAGTCAAGACCGGCGGTCAGGGTGACCGGCACCAGCAGCTCGCCGCGATGGGTCAGCCGGGTATCGATCCCCTGGTAGTGGCGGGTGAGGTCGATCACCCCGCCGGCATGGCTCGGCTTCAGCTGCGGCGCGCGCGGGATCGACTGGTACTGGGTGGTTTCGCGTTCCCCGGCGTACATCATGACGCTGAGATCGTCCTGGTCGCTCAGCTGACGCTCGTAGCGCAGGCCAGCCTGGGTCTGCCGGGTATCCTTGCGGGTATTATACTGGTCGCCGCGCGGCGACTGGCGCGGGTTATCGCGCCATTCATCGGCGGTTAAGCCGCCGGCGTCATTGGCTTTGATATCAACACTATTCAGCAGCAGCGTCAGCTTACTGACGTCGTTGATGCGCACCCCCAGCCGGGCGTTGGCCAGATTTTTGCGCGCGCCGCTGTGATCGCGATAGCCATGGGTGGTGAAGCGGTTAGTCGACACCGTGTAATCCACATCGCCTGCGTGGCTGCCGTCGCCAACGGCGCCGGTGGCTTTCATCCCATAGTGCCAGGTGCCGAAGCTGCCATAGTAACTGCTGGCTTCCACGGTGGGCGGCTGGGTGCCGGTCTGGCTGGTGACATTGATCACCCCGCCGGACGAGTTACCGTAGAGGGCAGAGAAGGGGCCGCGCAGCACCTCGAGGGTGTCGACGCTACCGATATCGATATTGGAGGTCTGCCCCTGGCCGTCGGGCATGGTCGCCGGGATGCCGTCCACATAGATGCGCAGCCCGCGCACGCCGTAGGTAGAGCGGGAGCCAAAGCCGCGAATCGACAACTGCAGATCCTGGGCATAGTTTTGTCGGTTCTGCACCTGCAGGCCCGGCACGGCGCCCAGCGATTCAGAGAGGTTGACGCGCGGCGCGGCCTGGCGCATCTCATCCCCATTGACCACGCTGACGGCGGCGGGGGTATCCAGTTCAGAAACAGTGGTTGGCGCAGCGGTCACCACCATGGTTTGTTCATCGGCGGCCTGGGCGGCGGCGATGAGCGGCAGCAGCAGGGCCGGCAGGGCCGCGTGTCGCACGGATAGGATTTTCATCGATAGTACTCGGGAGACGAACCAAATGGAACATATGTATATATGTTACCCCGTTTGTAAAATATTTGAAAATTATTAACTGCCGTTAGTTAACGGATAGTGCTTCAGGCTGACGAATTTACCGGGCAACAACAATTAGCGCTCCACTTTGAGATGATTAATGATTACTATTCGCATTCAAAATAAGGCAGAGCCATGACTTTGCCGCCGGAAGCGATGTCGGGTCAGCACATACAGGTTCATCAAAGGGAGTCGTCATGTCATTACGTCAGTTTGCCGCGCCGCGTCTGCGCCATTCACTGTTATTCACTTCTCTGCTGCTGGCAGGCAGCTTTAGCGCCCACGCCGCGGAAGAGATGCTGCGCAAGGCCGTCGGGAAAGGGGCCTACGAAATGGCCTACAGCCAGCAGGAGAACGCGCTGTGGGTCGCCACTTCGCAAAGTCGTTCGCTGGACAAAGGGGGGATTGTTTATCGTCTTGACCCCACCACCCTCGACGTGACGCAGATTATTCACAACGATCTGAAGCCGTTTGGCGCCGCTATCAACCATGCCACCGGTACGCTGTGGTTTGGTAATACCGTCGACAGCACCGTCACCGCCATTGACGCCAAAACCGGCGCTGTGAAGGGGCGACTGGTGCTGGACGAGCGTCAGCGCAGTGAAACCGTGCGCCCGCTGCAGCCGCGCGAGCTGGCGGTCAATGAGCAGACCAACACTATCTACATTACCGGTCTGGGCAAAGAGAGCGTGATTTGGGTGGTGGATGGCGCTACCCTGAAGCTGAAAACGACGATTACCGGCACCGGGGCGATGGCCACCGGCCTGGCGATCGATCCGCAGGCGAAACGCCTTTATACCACCAATGCCGACGGCGAACTGCTGACCATCGACAGCGAGAGCAACACCATTGTGTCGCGCAAAAAATTGCTGGATGACGGCAAGGCGCATTTCTACCTTAACCTGAGCCTCGATACCGCCGGCCACCGCGCCTTTATTACCGACAGCAAGCAGCCGGAAGTGCTGGTGGTCGATACCCGCGACGGCAAAGTGCTGGAGAAAATCACCGCGCCGGAATCGCTGGCGGTGCTGTTTAACCCCACCCGCAATGAAGCCTATGTGACGCACCGTAAGGCGGGGGAAGTGAGCGTTATCGACGGCAAGAGCTATAAGGTGGTGAAGACCTTTAAAACGCCGACCCATCCCAACAGCCTGGCGCTCTCTGATGACGGCAAAACGCTGTACGTCAGCGTGAAACAAGCATCCAGCCGTGAGAAAGAGGCCACGGCGCCGGACGACGTGATCCGCATCGCCCTGTAAGGTCCCGGGCGCGACGACCATCGTCACCGGTGGTTGCGCCCGGCATCTCACCCTCTGTTACAAACGCGTATTGGCCTGATAAACCTGAAGGTTATACACTTATCGCTTTCCCGCCTCGCGCGGGCAGTGGTAATCAGTGGAGATAAAATGAAAAAACCATTCATGGTGATTTGCGCCGGCGCGATGCTGGCGCTGCTGGCAGGCTGTTCGTCCAACTACGTTATGACCACCAAAAGCGGTCAGACGATCGTCACCCACGGCAAGCCGCAGCTGGATAAAGAAACGGGGATGACCAGCTATATCGATGAGTCTGGTAATAAGCGGGAAATTAACAGCAGCGACGTGTCGCAGCTGGTTGAGGATAACTAAGTCCTGACCTCCCGGTTTGCCCGCGATGGACAAACCGGGAGTCCTGCCATTTACTGCTTGAGCGTCGGCGCTGTGCTGTGAATCGCATGCACGCGCTTACGCACGCCAAACCAGCCCGCCACCAGCAGCACCGCCAGCAACGGGATGGAGCCAATGGTATAGGTGCCGTTCGGATAATCGAAGGCCATCAGCACCAGTACGCTAAACAGGAACAGCAGCGTCAGCCAGGAGGTGAACGGCGCCCCAGGCATTCTGAAGCTCACCTGAGCCGCTTTCCCTTCCTTAATCGCTTTGCGCAGACGCATCTGACACACCACGATGAAGCCCCAGGACGCAATGATCCCCAGCGAAGCGATGTTGAGGACGATCTCAAACACCTGCGACGGCACCAGATAGTTGAGGAACACCCCGACCACGTACACCGCCAGCGTCGCCAGGATCCCGGCGTAAGGGACGTGGTGACGGCTCATCTTCGACATGAACTTCGGCGCGGAGCCCCCCATCGACATGGAGCGCAGAATACGCCCGGTGCTGTAGAGGCCGGAGTTGAGGCTGGAGAGGGCGGCGGTTAACACCACGATGTTCATCACGCTGCCGATATACGGTACGCCCAGTTTTGAGAAGAAGGTAACGAACGGGCTCTGTCCCGCCTGGTAGGCGTTCCACGGTAGCAGCAGCACCAGCAGCACCACCGACCCGACGTAGAACAGGCCGATACGCCAGATCACGCTGTTGATGGCCTTCGGCACCATCGTCTCCGGATCCTTACACTCACCGGCCGCGGTGCCCACCAGCTCAATGGAGGCGAAGGCGAAGACCACGCCCTGCACCAGCACCAGCGCCGGCAGAAGGCCGTGCGGGAAGAAGCCGCCGTTATCGGTGATCAGGTGGAAGCCGGTGGCATTACCGTCCAGCGGCTTACCGGAGCCGAGGAAAATGGTGCCGACCACGAGAAACGCGACGATCGCCAGCACTTTGACCAACGCGAACCAGAACTCCATCTCGGCGAACCACTTCACGCCGATCATGTTCATGGTGCCGACGATGGCCAGCGCGCCGAGGGCGAAGACCCACTGCGGCACATCGCCAAACGCGCCCCAGTAGTGCATATACAGCGCCACGGCGGTGATATCGACGATCCCGGTCATTGCCCAGTTAACGAAGTACATCCAGCCGGCCACGTAGGCGGCCTTTTCGCCGAGGAATTCCCTGGCATAGGAGACGAAGCTGCCGCTCGAGGGGCGGTGGAGAACCAGTTCGCCGAGGGCGCGAAGAATAAAGAAAGAGAAGATGCCGCAGACCAGATAGACCAGTGCGAGCGCTGGCCCTGCCATTTGTAAACGTGCCCCGGCGCCGAGGAACAAACCGGTACCGATGGCGCCGCCGATGGCGATCATCTGTACCTGACGGTTGCCCATCGCTTTGTGATAACCCGCTTCATGTGAGTTGAGCCAGTGGCGTTTTGCAGCATGGTGCTCCGCTGCAGTGTCGTGTTTCGTATTCATTGATGTATCAGTTTCCTGTCAATGCCCATGTTTGCAGCCGGCGTGGAGGACGGCTGGCACATTATGCTGGCTTTCTCATCATTCTGACGTAGGAGATAAGCTCAGACATGGCGCTGAATCCTACACGTAACCTAATAGTTACGCACCTAAAACATTTACCGATAGCATTTGACAGATTTATCAATGAGATCAGCGTCGCAGAGTTTCCCGCAACAGAATGAAAGCGCTGGTATGCTGGCGTCGACTGGGGTAAGCGCGAGCTTGTCAGGGGACGGCGGAGGCGCAGTTCGCTGCTTTTGCATCCGTTGGCCGCGGGCGATGGCCACCTGCTCGCCGGGTCGCAGCCGGGCGTTTAACCGGTCATCCACGACCATTTTTTAGCCATTATCATCAGTGATTTTGATGTTAATATCCGGTTATTCCAGCATAAATGGCTTCCGCGTTGGTCACGGCGCCACGCAGGCGGAGGAAGCGTGATGCCTGCAGGGGAGCAGAATGAACAGAGCGGTTAACCCTTATTGTTTAATTCATTCTGCCGGGGCAGGTATTGTAAGATGGAAAACCATACCCGTAGCGCCAGGCGACCCCACACAATGACACCCTTGCACTTTCATAAATATCACGGACTGGGTAATGATTACCTGGTATGCCATCGCGCCGTTGCCGACCAGCTGAGCAACGAGCATATTCGAATTCTGTGCCATCGCCACTATGGCGTCGGGTCTGATGGTCTCCTGATCGACAGCGGCGATCGAACCCACCCCACGCTGCGTATTATCAATCCGGACGGCTCCGAGGCGGAGAAAAGCGGGAATGGGCTACGGATCTATGCGCGCTATCTGTTTGATATCGGTCGTGTCGGGCATGAGCCCTTTTTAGTGCACACGGCGGGCGGAGACGTCTATTGCACCGTGGAGAGCGATTTTCATCAGATTAGCGTCGACATGGGGCGGGCGAATTTCAATCCGGCGGCGTTACCCGCCCTGGTGAATTTGCCCGAGGCGGTGAATTATCCCTTGCCGCTGGCGGATGAAACCCTGTCCGTCGTGCTGGTCTCTATGGGCAATCCCCACTGCGTTGTCCTCGTGGATAAGCTCGACCTGGAACAGGTCCATCGCTTAGGACCGCAAATTGAACATCATCCTTTGTTCCCCAAACGCTGCAATGTGCAGTTCGTGGAAGTTGTCGATCGCCATACGCTGAAGATTGGTATCTGGGAGCGGGGCGCCGGGTTTACGATGGCCTCCGGGAGCAGCAGCTGCGCGGCGGCCAGCGCCATGCGCCGGTTAGGGAAGGTGGACGATCGGGTGGAGGTCAACATGCCAGGCGGCCAGCTGCGCATCACCTTCGGCGCGGATTTTCAGGTCTGTATGCAAGGCCCGGTGTATAAGATCGCCAGCCTGACGCTGGATAAAGACTGCTTTGTCGGCGGCGGCGCTATCTCCACTGGCGCGGGATGACAGGTGGGGCGATCAGCCGGAAATTTTTTGCCTTTTGCTTGCTGTCGTAAGCGGCTGTACATACTGCCTTTTCCCATCCGAGCAAAGGCGACAAACAACGGAAATGGCTACCAGGGAGAAACAGAGATGAACATCAACGTGGTCGGCACCAGCGGCTCAGGCAAATCCACCCTGGCTCGTCGCCTGGCGCACAGGCTGGGACTGCCGTGCATCGAACTGGATCGCCTGTACTGGCGGCCGAACTGGCAGGGCGCGCCGGATGAGGCGTTTTTCGCCGCCATTGCCGCCGCGACGGCCACCCCGGGCTGGGTATTGGATGGCAACTACAATCGCAGCCGCGGTGTCAAATGGCGCGAGGTGGATCTGGTGATCTGGCTGGATTATGGCCTCTGGCGCACGCTGCGCCAGGCGGTGTGGCGGGCCGCGAGCCGGGCGTGGCGACGTCAGGAGCTGTGGCCGGGCACCGGCAACCGCGAGAGCTTCCGCCGTTCGTTCTGCAGCCGGGAATCCATCATCCTCTGGACGCTGAAAACCTGGCGGCAGAATCGCCGACGCTATCTGGCCGATATGCAGGATCCGCAATATCGTCATATTCGCTTCGTCCGGCTGCGCAGTCCGCGGCAGGCCGAGGCGCTGCTCCGCGAGCTGGAAGCGCAGCGGTCAGGCGGGCATATCTAATTTTCAGCAGTACACATGTGAATTAATTGTTTCTCAATAGTTAGCAGAGATTTTAATAATGCAGGCACGTACTTTCATATGAGCCTGCGAAATGTCTTATCGAATCAGTATCCTGGATAAAAGTCCGCTTGCCGCCGGGGAAACCGCCGCGCAGGCGCTGGCGCGTACATTAACGCTGGCGCAACACGCCGAAGCCTGGGGCTATCACCGCTTCTGGGTCGCCGAACATCACAATACCGATCAGCTGGCGAGCCCCTCGCCGGAGCTGGTTATCGCCTGGCTGCTGGGCCACACCCGGCGGATCCGCCTCGGGTCCGGCGGCGTCATGCTCCAGCACTATAGCCCCTATAAGGTTGCGGAAAACTTCAACCTGCTGGCCGCCCTCGCGCCGGGCCGCATCGATCTCGGGGTCGGCAAGGCGCCTGGTGGCTTGCCGCTCTCCACCCGCGCGCTGCAGCAGGGCCTGCATCAGGAAGAGAAAGGCGCCTTTGCCGACCAGCTGGCGCAGCTGGATAACTGGCTGTCGCTGACTGAGCCCGGAGGGGAAGAGAGTCTGCGCGCCACGCCGATCCCGCCGCGCCGGGCAGACGGTTTTCTGCTCGGCGCCAGCCTGGAGAGTGCTGAACTGGCGGCCCGCCTTGACTGGAACTTTGTCTTTGCCGCCCATCTCAATGGCGACAGCGCGCTGCGCCGCACGGTGCTCAACCGCTGGCGCGAGCTGAGCCCGCGCGAGGCGATTGTCGCCGTGCAGGTGGTGGTCGCCGACGATCCCGCTACCGCCGCCGCGCTGGCGCAGCAGGTGGAGGCGTGGGGCGTTGAGCTGGAGAACGGCCAGCGGGTGACCGTCGGCAGTGAGGCGCAGGCCGTCGCCTTTGCCCGCCAGGCTGGCAGCCGGCCGACACGCATCCACCGCCGCGAATCCTCACTGATCTCCGGTACTCCCGAAGAGGTTAAAGCCCGGCTTGACGCGCTGCAGGCGGAAGATCAGCTGGATGAACTCATCATTGATACCCCTATTAGCGACGGGCCTGCGCGCCTGCGCTCCCTGCGCCTGCTGGCGCAGGCTCACTACGTCAAGGCGGTGCTGAATGTCCTTTGAACAACAACTGATTAGCTGGCGGCGCGAGCTGCACCAGAACCCGGAGCTCTCCCTGCAGGAGGTGGCCACCACTGCGCGGATCCGCGACTGGCTGCAAAGCGGTGGGTTGACCCTGCTGCCTTACGATCTGAAAACCGGGCTGGTGGCCGAAGTCGGCAGCGGCGACAAGGTGATAGCCCTGCGGGCGGATATCGACGCGTTGCCCATCGAGGAGGCGACCGGTCTGCCTTACCGCTCGCAGAATCAAGGGGTGATGCATGCCTGCGGGCACGATATTCACACCAGCGTAATGCTGGGAGCGGCGCTGCTGCTGAAGGATCGGGAAGCGGAACTCCCGGGGCGGGTGCGGATCCTGTTCCAGCCGGCGGAAGAAAATTTTGGCGGGGCGAAAACCCTGATCCGCGCCGGGGCGCTGGAGGAGGTGTCGGCGATCTTTGGTATGCACAATGAGCCCGGCCTGCCGGTGGGTGAATTTGCCACCCGCGGCGGCGCGTTCTACGCCAACGTCGACCGCTTCGTCTTCAAAGTGACCGGAAAGGGCGCGCATGCCGCCCGCCCCCATGAAGGCAAGGATGCGATCCTGCTGGCCAGCCAACTGGTGACGGTGCTGCAGAGCGTGGCCAGCCGGGAAGTGAACACCCTCGACTCGGTGGTGCTCAGCGTGACGCGGATCCAGGGAGGCAATACCTGGAACGTGCTGCCGGAGAGCGTCGAGCTGGAGGGGACGCTGCGCACCCACAGCAGTGAAGTGCAGCAGCGGGTCAAGGCCCGGGTCAGCGAGATTGCGGCCGGTTTCGCCAGCGCCTTTGGCGCGCAGATTGACGTCTTCTGGTATGCCGGCCCGACGGCGCTGGTCAATGACGCCCGCTGGGCCGACTTCGCCAGCGAGGTAGCGGCCCAGGCCGGGTACCGCACCCACCACGCCGATCTGCATCTCGGCGGTGAAGATTTTGCGGTCTATCTTCAGCATATTCCCGGGGCGTTCGTCAGTATCGGCAGCGCCAGCGAATATGGTCTGCACCATCCGGCATTTAATCCGGACGAACGGCTTATTGCACCCGCAGCGCACTATTTCGCCCGTCTGGCGGAGCAGGCATTACAACACATTTAATGGATGACAGGGGAAGGGGTAGCTATGTCTGAAAATCGACAATTGCGTCTGGGGACGATATTACATGGCGCATCGGGAAATATGTCCGCCTGGCGTCATCCGGCGGCGCAAGCGGACGCCAGTATTAATTTTGATTTTGTTACAGAGACGGCGTTAAAAGCGGAAGCGGGAAAACTGGATTTTATTTTTGTCGCCGACGGTTTATATATTAATGAAAAATCGATTCCCCATTTTTTAAATCGCTTCGAACCTTTAACGGTGCTTTCCGCGCTGGCCGCGGTCACCCGGCGGCTGGGGCTGGTGGGGACCTTATCCACTTCGTACAGCGAGCCGTTTACCACCGCCCGCCAGTTCGCCAGCCTCGACCATTTAAGCCAGGGGCGGGCGGGCTGGAACGTGGTCACTTCGCCGCTGGAAGGGTCGGCGAAAAACTTCTCCCGGGCCCAGCATCCGGATCATGCGCTGCGCTATCGCATTGCCGATGAATATCTGCAGGTGGTGAAAGGCTTGTGGGATTCGTGGGAAGAGGATGCCTTTGTGCGCAATAAAGCGACCGGTCAGTTCTTTGACAAAAATAAGCTGCATACGCTCGATCATCACGGCGATTTCTTTAAAGTGGCCGGACCGCTGAATATTGCCCGCACGCCGCAGGGACGACCGATTATTTTCCAGGCTGGCGCGTCGGACGACGGCAAAAAATTAGCCGCACGCCACGCCGATGCCATTTTTACCCATCAGGAATCGCTGGCCGAGGCGCAGGCATTTTATCAGGACGTGAAAAGCCAGCTGGCGGCCTGGCAGCGCACTCCGGATCAGCTGCATATTTTCCAGGGCGTCAGCGTCATTGTCGGCGATGACGCCGAAGACGCGGAGCGCCAGTACCAGACCACCGCGGCGCTGGTCTCCATCGAGGATGCGCTGAACTATCTGGGGCGGTATTTCGAACACCATGATTTTTCGCAGTATCCGCTTGATGAACCGTTCCCGGATATTGGCGACCTCGGGCAAAACAGCTTCCGCAGTACCACCGACGAGATTAAACGTCACGCCCGCGAGCGCGGATTAACCCTGCGCCAGGTGGCCCTGGAGGCAGCGAGCCCGCGTCCGCGCTTTACCGGCACCGCCAGCGATGTCGCCGACGGGCTGCAACTGTGGTTCGAACAGCGCGCGGCGGACGGCTTCATTATTCAGGGCGGCACGCCGGAAACCTTTCCGCGCTTTGTGGATGAGGTGGTGCCTCTGTTACAGGCGCGCGGCCTGTTCCGTCGCGACTATCCGGGCGCCACCCTGCGGGAAAGTCTGGGGCTGGCGCTACCCGCTAATCAATTCCAAAAATAAGAAAAGAGAATCACGCTATGCAGAAAACAACACTCTTGCTGGCCGTCGCGTTGGCATTTAGCGCCTCGTCGTGGGCACAGGACGTCAAGATCAATGGCACCGGGGTAAGCCTTGAGGCCAACAAAACGCCCATTCACACAGCGAAAAACCCGCAGGCCATTGCCCTGTTGCCGAAAGATCTGCATCTGGCGGTGCCGGGGAAATTTACCGTCGCGGTGGCGGCCCTGAACTCACCGCCGCTGACGGTCTTCGCCGATGACAACAAAACCCTGCTCGGCAGCGAGGCGGATATCGCCCGGCTGGTGGCGGAGAGTCTCGGGCTGGAGGTGAACGTGGTTCCCACCTCCTGGGAAGACTGGCCGCTAGGGGTCACCTCCGGCAAATATGATGCCGCGATCAGCAATATTACCGTCACCAAAGCGCGGAAAGAGAAGTTCGATTTCGCCACCTACCGCAAAGACTCGCTGGGCTTCTACGTCAAAAGCAGCAGTCCGCTGAGCAAGATTGACAAGGCGGAAGACATCGCCGGGCTGAAGATTATCGTCGGCTCCGGTACCAACCAGGAGGCGATCCTGCTGGCGTGGAACGCGGAGAACGTCAAAAAAGGGCTGAAGCCGTTTACCCCGGTCTACACCAAGGATGATGCCGCCCAGACTCTGGCGCTGCAGACCGGACGAGCCGATGCCTTTTTCGGCCCCAATGTGATTGGCGCGTGGAAGGCGGCGCTGACCGGCAAAACCAAACTGGTGGGCAGCGTTGACGGCGGCTGGCCGAAAGCGGCGCATATCGCGGTGACGCTGAAAAAAGACAGCGGGCTGGTGAATGCCGTCCAGGCGGCGCTGAACGGCGCTATCGCCAGCGGGGACTACGCCAAAGTGCTTAACCGCTGGGGAGAGGGAGTGGAAAGCATTCCGCAATCGGAGATCAACCCGCCCGGACTGGGCGACTGACAGGAGGCGCGATGAGCGAAGCATTCCGCGATATTTCTCCGGACGCACCGGAGCTGCAGCCGATTATTAGCGGGCTGTTTGCCGAATACGCCGCCCGCTACGGTGACTATTTTTCCCGCGATGCGGAAGTGGAGTTGAGCGAGTGGTATTTGCCGCCGCAGGGGCTGTTTATCGTCCTTGAGCGTGAGGGCGAAATTATCGCCACCGGCGCTTATAAGCCGAAGGATCGCCACACCGCAGAGATCAAACGTATCTGGACGCACCGCCGTCTGCGCCAGCAGGGGCTGGCGGCGAAAGTGGTTCAGGAGCTGGAGCGGCGGGCGGTGCTGGCCGGGTACAGCCATATCTACCTGACCACCGGCTTTCGTCAGCCGGAGGCGGTCAAGCTCTATCTCAGCCAGGGGTATGAGGCGCAGTTCGACCTCGCGCGAGACCCCGAAGAGTACAGTCAGCCGCCCTACGATGGCCGACTGCGGTTCACTAAAGCGCTGGCGGTGAGCGCCTTCAGCCACAGCGCCTGAGGAGGCATGATGCATTCATCTGAAACGATCAAAGTGGTGCCGGCGCGCTATCCGCTGCGGGTAGTCGGGGCCCTGGTGGCCCTGCTGGTGCTGGCGGTAGTGATCCAGTCGGTGGCCTTTAACCCGCGCTGGGAGTGGGGCGTCTTCGCCCGCTGGTTCTTCGACCCGGTGATCCTCGAAGGGCTGGGGCAAACCCTGCTTCTGACCTTGCTCGGCACGGTACTGAGCGTGATCTTCGGCGGCCTGCTGGCGCTGGCCCGCTTGTCCTCTTCATGGCTGCTCAGCAGCCTCGCCTGGGGCTATATCTGGCTGTTTCGCTCGCTGCCGCTGATTGTCGTGCTGATCATTCTCTACAACTTCTCCTATCTCTACGACACCCTGTCGCTGGGGATCCCGTTTACCGACGTCACCTGGGCCAGCTACCAGACGATAAACGTGCTGGGGCAATTCTCCACGGCGGTGGTGGGCCTGACCCTGGTGCAGAGCGCCTATACCGCGGAGATTATTCGCGGCGGGTTCCTCGGCGTTGACCACGGGCAGTATGAAGCCGCCGCCGCGCTGGGGCTACCCGCCTGGCGACGCACGCTGCGCATTATTCTGCCGCAGGCGCTGCGCACCATCCTGCCATCCGGCTTCAATGAGATCATCAGTCTGGCGAAAGGAACGGCGATGGTGTACGTCCTGGCGATGCCGGAGCTGTTCTACACCATCCAGATGATCTACAACCGTACCCAGGAGGTGATCCCGCTGTTGATGGTCGGCGCCGCCTGGTATCTGGTGATCACCAGCGTCCTCTCCGCCATTCAGTACCTGGTGGAACGTGGCCTGGCGCGCAGTGAGCGCCGCTCGGCGGTGAACAGCGCCCGCGGCAGCCGTCTGAATCAACCCGCACGTCAACCACAGCCCCAGGAGGCCGTCCATGCCCAGCTCTCGTAATGGCCATATCTCTATCACCGGGGTCAGCAAATACTATGGCCGCCACAAGGCGCTGGACGATGTGTCGCTGGAGATACCTCCGGGCACGGTGACGGTGATCCTCGGCCCTTCCGGTTCGGGCAAGTCCACGCTTCTGCGCACCATTAATCACCTTGAGCGCGTCGATGAGGGGTTTATTCAGATTGATGGCGACTATATTGGCTATCGCCGCAAAGGCGACAAGCTGTATGAGATGAAAGAGAAGGAGATCCTCCGTCAGCGGATCAACGTCGGCTACGTGTTCCAGAACTTTAACCTGTTTCCACACCTGACGGTGCTGGAGAACCTGATAGAGGCGCCGATCGCCCACAGGCAGGTCACGCGCAAAGAAGCCATTGCCCGTGCCTGGGAGCTGCTGGACGTCGTCGGACTGCGCAATAAAGCCGACGCCTGGTCGCGACATCTCTCCGGCGGCCAGCAGCAGCGTATCGCCATAGCCCGGGCGCTGGCGCTGGACCCGCGGGTGATCCTGTTTGATGAGCCCACCTCGGCGCTGGATCCGGAGCTGGTGGGCGAGGTGCTGGATGTGATCAAGAAGCTGGCGCGCTCTGGCACCACGCTGGTGGTGGTCACCCACGAGGTTGGCTTTGCCCGCGAGGTGGCCGACCAGGTGGTGTTTATGGTCGACGGCAGGATCGTCGAGCAGGGCAGCAGCGACGAGGTGCTCAACCATCCGCAGCATCCGCGTACCCGGCAGTTTTTATCCAGGGTGCTGCCGTCATGAACAGAGCGATAGCGACCCTTGTATTCAGCGCCCTGGCGCTGGACGCTCACGCGGCGCTGGATCTGCGCGCCAATGAGCAGCCATTGCCGGTCACCCGCGACCCGCAGGCGATAGCGAAAATTCCGCCGGGCTACCGCTTCGTGGAGCCGGGAACGCTGACGGTGGCGATCTCGGCGCTCAATTCGCCACCGCTGGCGCTGCTGGCCAGCGACAACCGCACGCGGATCGGCAGCGACCCGGATATAGCCCGCCTGCTGGCCGGGAGCCTTGGCCTGAAGCTCAGGCTGGTGCCCACTGCGTGGGAGGACTGGCCGCTGGGCACCGCCGCCGGCCGCTATGACGTGGCGCTGATTAATATCGCGGTAACCGAGAAGCGCAAAGAGAAGTTCGATTTCGCCACCTATCGGGTGGACTCTCTGGCCTTCTCGGTGAAATCCACCAGCGACATCGCCGCGGTGCATGGACCCGCGGACCTTGCCGGGCGCAAAGTGATCGTTGGGTCCGGCACCAATCAGGAGCGGATCCTGCTGGGCTGGAATGAGGACAACCGGGCCGCCGGGCGGCCGCCGGCCCAGCCGGTCTACCTGACCGATGATGCCTCCGGCAACCTCTATATCCAGTCCGGGCGGGCGGATATTTTTTTCGGTCCGCAGTCGGTGGCCGCCTATAAAGCGGCCCTTAACGGCCAGACCCGGGTGGTAGGCCTGGGGCCGAAAAAAGCGTGGGTGGCGACGACCACTAAAAAAGGCAACGGACTGGTCTTTGCCCTGCAGGCCGCCCTCGACGGGGCGATCGCGCGCGGTGAATATCAACAGGTGCTGGCGCGCTGGGGAGAGCAGGGCGAAGCGGTGGCGCAGTCGGTGGTCAACCCGCCGGGGATCACCTACTAACCGCCAGGGCCAGGGTATGCCGGGTGGGTGAGCGGCAATTTTCTGCCTACACTTAGGCTTTACCCTGGAGGCAGACCATGATTACCGTATATGGCGTGCCGGGATGGGGCTCGACGATTAGCGAGCTGATGCTCTCCCTGGCCGATATTCCCTACGAGGTGGTTGACGTCGAGGGCTTTGATCAGCCCGGCCCGGCGCGCGAGCGCCTGCGGCAGATTAACCCTCTGTGCCAGGTGCCCACCCTCAGGCTGGCCGACGGCAGCATCATGACCGAAACCGCCGCCATCGCGCTGATGATCCTCGACCAACGCCCCGATCTGGCCCCCGCGCCGGGGACGCCGCAGCGTCAGCAGTTTCAGCGTCTGCTGATCTGGCTGGTGGCGAATGTCTATCCCACCTTTACCTATGCCGACTACCCGGAACGCTGGGCGCCCGCCGCGGCGGAGCAGCTGGTGGAAAATTGTCGCCAGTACCGGAACAACCTCTATCTCTGGTTCGAACAGCAGCTGGTCGCCGGGCCCTGGGCGCTGGGCGCGTCGGTTACCCTCCTGGACTGCTATATCGCGGCGATGTATAGCTGGGGGCCCAGGCAGGCGTGGTTTAACGCCCATACGCCCAAATTTGCCGCCGTCGCCCTGGCGGTCTATCAGCGACCGGAGCTGGCCGCGGCGCTACGACGTAACAAGCTGATTTAACGCACGCGATGTCAACCGCAACCGCCATTCTGTGGTAGCGTTATGGCCTTCACCACAAGGAGTCTTTGCTATGCCGCATGTTGATATTAAATGCTTTCCCCGTGAACTGACTGACGAACAAAAAACCGCGCTGGCCGCCGACATTACCGAGGTGCTGATCCGCCATCTGAACAGTAAAGAGGGCGCGGTCAGCGTCGCGCTCACTCAGGTTGAGCCGGACGCGTGGCAGGCGGTGTGGGACAGCGAGATCGCCCCGCAGATGGCGCAGTTGATTAAGAAGCCGGGTTATAGCATGTAACCCGGCGCCCCGGAGGCGATGCTGCGCATCTGTCCAACGGACAAGGTGCTTTGCGCCGCCTCCGGCAGGGGCTTCTCCGGCTACGCACTGAGAGAAACATCATGTTCATCTATCCTAAGCGCCAGAGAGCCAACTGAGGTGTATATGAAAGACGAATTGTTTGCCGATCTGCTGGCGAGTGCAGAAGAAATGGTCAGGATCGAGAAAGGTCAACAAATGCCGAAGGAGCAGCACGTTCATAGCTTCAGCGAAATTGACGTGAAAGCGATACGTGAAGCCACAGGTTTAAAACAGCAGGACTTTGCAGCGGCCGTTGGCGTTAAGTAACAGCGTGTATTTAAATAAACCCGTCCAGGCGTTTGCCCCGGACGGGCTACTTTATTAAAACCAAATCTCCGTCTGCACGCCAAAGTTCCAGTTTCCTCCGGCGGTAAAGCCTTTACTGCCGAAATCATCGTTGATCGCATAATGATCCAGGTCTTTATCCCAGTTCATCCACGTGACAAAGAAACGTATCTCCGGCCTCGCTTTGATATCAAACACATCGCCCACCTTGAACGTCGGGGCGAAGGTCAGCTTGTAAAAATCGCCGCTCACCGCCTGGTATTGATACACGTTGTCATTATAGCGATAGGTTCGGCCGTTGGGATTCAGGTCCATATATTGCCAGGACGCCTCGTATAGCAGGGCGAAGTTGCGGGTGATCCCTTGGGAAACCCGCAGGTTAAAGGTTGCCCAATCGTAGCGGTCGCCATCGCGGTAGCGATCTTCGCTATGCTGGGCGATAACCGATGGTGCAAGCTGCCAGTTTTTCCCCAACGGCAAAATGCCGTAGGACGCAAAACGCAGGGACTTAGCGTTCTCGGTAAGATCGCCATCGCTACCGGGCTGGCGCGCCTCGGCGCCCAGCCCGCCGCCATACTGCAGGGCGCTCTCAGATACGCCCGGCGCGAGGCCATAGAATTGCTGTTTGTCGTGATATGCCAGCATCGCGTAGTAGCCGTTTTTCGCCGTATTATCGCTGCGCAGAGCGTAACTGCCGGTGGTCGAGGTATTATCTTTCAGATCATCATTGCCCTGGGCGGTCATCGCCGTGGTCATCAGCTGCCAGTTGTTCCAGAAGTGGTTGGCGGTGAACATCAGGTTCTGTATATCGTTATCCTGGTAGTTATCGCTACCCAGATCGCCGAAGTTACGCGCATAGACCGAGTAATCGCCGCGCAGCGTATCCCCCCACTTCACGTCATTGATCCCGCCGCCGGTACCGCCGAGGAACATAATATCGCTATCGGTAAAGTGGATATCGAAATTATCGCGGTCGAAACGCTTGCCCGCCCAGATGGACGCGCTCCTGAACGGCCCGGAAAAATCGGCGAAATTGCCCATCTCGACGTACAGCTGACGCACGTTCAGGTGGTGGCTGTCGTTATCCTGTACCCATGGATCCGGGTTGGTTGCCCCGTCGGCAAGCATGGTTTTAAAGTGCGCCCATGACCCGTCGCTGAAGGTCATTTTTTTGCCGAAGCTGAGCTCTACGTAGTTATCTTTCTCGTTGCCGAGACGGCCAACGTGGGCATCGCCGTTGAGCGAACTGGCCGGGGAGATTCCCGGCCCGCCGCGCGCGCCTTTACCATGACTGTCAACCAGCATCCCGGAGCGCGCGTAGGCGTTGAACTCGAAGCCATCGCTGAGGCTGCTTTTCGCCAGCTGTTTGTCGGCAGCCTGCTGCTTTTGCTCGGTCGCTGCGGTGCGCTGACTGAGGGTCTGCACCTGCTTTTCCGCTGCCGCCGCGCGTTGTTCCGCGGCGCTGGTGCGCAGCTCCGCCTGCTGCGCCCGACGTTTGGCCTCTCCGGCCTCCTGCTCCGCATGATTAAGCCGGGCCTCCAGCTGCGCCAGCCGTTGTTCGACGGTGAGCGGGGCCGCACTCGCGTCGTAAGCCGAAAAAAGGGCGCAGCAAACCGCTGCGCTAATCAAAGAGATACGCATATCAATCCTTATTTTTTTCAGAGGTATTAGGGGGTGCTGCGCCTTACAGGGCGTGGTTTTCTCCAGCAACGGGCGATGGGTTCGACGGCGCACGGCGTCCAGCGTCAAGGTCGGCGCGGATCTGCTCGTACTGGTCGTCGAGTCGGTAGAAGCGACCCATCCACAGCATTGAGGCGACAATCAGCAGCGCCGGGATATAGAGGTAGCAGGCTTTTATCGCCAGCATCGCGCCGTCGCTTTGCGTCTGATTAGCGATATAACCGCCGGATGAGAGCAGGACCCCGGTAATGGCTCCCGCGCCCGCCATCGCCACCTTGCCAAGAAAGCCGTTGATGGAGGTTAAAATGCCGGCGGTATTGATGCCGGTTTTCCATACTCCGTAATCCACCGGATCGGCTTGCATAGAGAAGTAAATTGCCGTGCGCTGTCCGGCGCCAAGCGAGAGTACGACCGCTCCGGCAACCAGACCCCAGCTGTTAACGCCTGCCGCCATCATCATGACCATGCCGACCAGGTTGATCGCGCTGGCGACCAGATAGACGTGGCGCTTTTTCATCCGGCTGGCGAGCAGCGGAACGGTGAGGGTACCCAGCAGAGGAACGAAGGTGGAGATCCCGGCGACGATCGCCGTGAGATCGTTATTACCGACGTAATAATGGAAGAAGTAGACCAGCGCCCCGGTCTGGAAGAAAAACGCGCCCCACATCAGGAAAATATTGATGGCGAAGACGAACCATGGTTGGTTGGCGCGCAGGCTGACCCAGGCGCGTTTTAAGGTCATACGCTCCTGAGTAATGCTGATATTTTCCTTAACGTTCCGGAAGCTCACCAGCAGAAAAAAGGTGGCAATAACGCCGAAAACCACCGCCGTATAGAAGAAGCCGTGCTCCTGATTGCCTTTCCCCAGCGCGCCAACCAGCGGCAGCGTGGCGACCGCGACAATAGTCGCGCCGAGCGAGCCGAGCAGAATACGTACCGCCGACAGCGTCGTGCGCTCCCGCGAGTCGTTCGTCAGAAACGGCAGCATGGCGCAGAATGGAATATTAACGAGGGTATAGAGAAACGACAGGCACAGATAGGTGACAAAAGCGTAGATCAGCTTACCGGTGGTGCCGAAATCAGGCACGTAGAAGGCCAGAATACACAGCAGTCCGAAGGGGATCGCGCCAATCAGCAGATACGGACGGCAGCGCCCCCAGCGGGTGGCGGTATTGTCGATAACCAGCCCCATTAGCACGTCGGCAACGCCGTCCACCAGGCGCGTCACGAGGAACATCAGGCCTACGTAATAAGCGGGCAGGCCCATCACGTCGGTGTAAAAGAACATCAGATAAAGAGAGATCATCTGCCACACAAGGTTGCAGGAGAGGTCGGCGATGCCATAGCCAAGGCGCTGCCGCCAAAGGGTAAAGGTTGTTTCTGCCATAAAAGTACACTCGCTTATCGTTGTTGTTAAAGTCCGTACTGGCGAATAAACCAGGCCGGGGTGCAGCTCCACGCATGGCAATAACTGTTTATCAGCTTGCTGCCATAAGGGGAAAAATCAGGATGCGCCGGGTCGAAGATTTCCCAGAAGGTATCGGCACCGTAGTCGACCATTGCTCCCCAGTAGGCTTTGATCTGCGCAATAGCGTCGTCGCGCAGCCCGCACTGCAGAAGGGCGGCAATATAGTGGTGACGTAGGTATGGCGTGTTCATGGCGATCGCGGGGGGATTTTGCTCCAGATTATGCATGATCTCCCGGCGCTGCTGAGGAGTACCGACTTCCGCCAGTACCAGCCAGATTTGCGATGCCCATGAGACCTGCCGCTGCTCGCCGCTGATGTAGAAGCCTTGCTGCTCGTCCCATAAGACATCGAGGGCCGCAGCTTTAAGCTGCTGTAAACGCTGGCGATAGCGGACGGCCAGCTCAGGTTCGAAACGCTCCGCCAGCCAGACGGCGCGCTGCAGGCAGTAAATCAGCACGCCCTGCGCTGAAGCCTGTTTATTCAGCGATGCCTGCCAGTCGATAAACACCCACCAGTCGTCGCTATCGCGCACAACCCCGGAGGCGTCGCAGCGTTTCAGCGCCAGTTCAATCTGACGACGGGCCGTGGGCCACAGCTCGCGGGCCGTAGCAATATCCTCCGCGCTTTGCAGATAGTTGTAGAGAACGTCAACAAAAAACAGAGAATAATCAAAAAGAAAGGTATCGTCAGCAATGACATCCGGCTGCACGAACACGTTGGCCGATACCATACCGTCCTCACGAGTATGCCCGGCGAAAAGGTACAGGCAGCGGCGTACTAAATCGTGACGGGCGAAGGTCACATCGTTCACCAGCGCCTGCAAACGTAAATCGCCGAGCCACAGGCGGCGGTCGCGTTTGGGGCCATCCTCAAACACCTCCTGCATGCAGTTTTGCAGAGTCAGAACGGCAACGCTGTCGATGGCCTTGAGCTGCGGGTCGGCGGTTGTCGCTGCCGGGCATGCGCCGCTGGCGGAGGTAACGGCATTCACCTGAATCTGGTTGAACTGCAGACGAAACTTGCGCGACACGGCTTTGACCTCCACCTTCAGATAGCGGAAGCAGTAGCGGCGCGGCAGATCAACGTAGGCCGGCAGGACATCAAGCCACAGATCCTGCTGCTGCAGCCAGCTGCTGCTGAGCCAGCCCTGGTAATCGCTGAACGGCTCACACACTTCGCTCAGCGTTTCGCCGAAGGTGAACTGCAGATGGGCCGGAGCGTCCGGCGGGCTCCCGACGCTCTGACAGAGAAAATGCAGGTAGCCAACAAAGTGGCTGCCAAAATCAATAATGACGCTATCGCCGCTGCTCAGCTCGCGCTGATAAAACGCGGCCAGGGAACTTACCGGCTCAGCGCGCCAGCCAAACAGCGCCGTGGCGTCGGCGTGGGCTTCCACCACGGCGATCGGCGGGTACGCCTGGCGGCATAGCGCGGGCCGGAGCGTCTCGGCGGTGCGTAGAAAATCCGGGTGGCGGGTCATCGAGACCTGAGAATTATGCTGAATTGCCTGTGACATACTGCGTCCTCTGTATTTATTTGTCCGCAGCATAAGATGGCGGCCACGGGGGCAACCACTCTGGCAATGCCAATGCATTTGCCAGATTGGCACTGATAATGAGATGGGCGAGTTGCCGATCACAATTCCAAACATCTTGCTCGTGGCGGTCGGGAAAATGCATTATCTTGCCTCTGCGCCGTAAGCCGTTTTGGACTTTACAGATGATGATGTTGACCGTTGAGTATTATTTCACCCATCCGCAGGATAAGCTGGGCATGTATGCCAGCGATCCGGAAGATAATAGCCATGAACATTGTCATGAATTTGCTGAGCTGGTGATCGTTGAGGAAGGGCACGGTTTACACGTTATTAATGGCAGGCCACTATATATTCAACAGGGCGACGTTTTTTACGTTCAGCCTGGCGACGTTCATTATTATGATGAGCTGGGAACGCTTAAGTTAATTAATGTGCTGATTAATCCGTTGGTAGGCTTTCATTATTTACAGCCTCTCGATACCTTATTACAGACTTTCTCTGCGCAGAATGCGTCCTGCTACGGTTGGCTGGCGCCGGACACCCGCCATATCTGCAAGGAACTGGTGGATAAGATATTTTCTGCCGAGCTGCGACAAGGGCAAAATATTGCTCTGCGCGAAGCCGCGTTTTTCCAGCTGGTGACGACGATTCTGCATGCCGAAACCGAAGCGGAATATAGCACCACCAAATATAAGCTGCATAAATTGCTGACCTGGTTACAGGAGCACTGCTTTGAAGAGCATAACTGGCAGCAACTGGCGGAGAAATTCCATCTGACCACGCGTACCGCTTTTCGCCATATTAAAGAGGCGACGGGATTGACGCCGGATAATTATTTAAAGCGTCTGCGATTAGTTTCGGCGCGCGTAAAATTACGCGAGACCGATATGACGATTACCGAAGTGGCCTATCTATGCGGCTTTGCCAACAGTAATCACTTTACCACTTTATATAAAAAGGTTTTTGGCCTGACGCCCAGCGAAGACCGGCGGCGTTTGCAGCGCTAGTTCTCTCCCCGGAGGCGATGCTGCGCATCTGTTCGGGCTACGCGTCCTCAGCGGTCTGCGATCCGGTAGACCGGGCAAGGCGCTGCGCGCCGCCCCCGGGAGAGACGCGCAGGGTGGTGAAGGATTGCCCCGGAGGCGAGGAGAGCTACTCTTCCGGAGTATTGGCCCGCACGTGGCGGCCGCTGGCGACAAAATTGCCGGTTCCCAGATGATGCAGGGTATTGATCTTATCGTCATCGAACTGCCAGCGTCCGGTGACAAACGCGCGCTCATCGGCGGCGGCGGAAACCACTTCGCCAAACAGCGTATCGTACTGCTCCTGGGCCGCCGTCGCCGGCAGCAGGCGGCACTCCATCCATGCCAGACACTTCTCCTCGATCAGCGGCAGTCCCAGTTCCGGACCGCTCACCACCGGAATTCCGTAAGCATTGAATTTATCTTCATCGCGGCCGCTGACGCTGCCGACCGCGTAGGTCCAGCTGGCGGCGGCCACGCCGGGAACCACGATGCCGAAGGTGCCGTTGCGCTCGATGATTTCCCGCGTCCAGGTGCTTTTATCCACCACGATAGCCACCCGCGGCGGGGCGAATTCCACCGGCATCGACCAGGCGGCGGCCATGACGTTGCGCCGGTCGGAGGCAGCGTCGTAGCTGGTGATCAAAATGGTCGGGCCGTGGTTGAGCAGGCGGCTGGCATACTGCAGTTCCACGTGGCGAAAGCGGCTCATAGGCGTTCCTTGAGTAATGGGTCGGTTGGCAGGTAACACGTTAAGCCGCAATGAAAATGTAATCAATACGTCATCTCGTCTGACTATAGTCGCCAGCACAAAGTCCCAAAGAGGATCACAATATGTTGGCTCCCCTGATGTTATCCCAGGTGAGCGCGCCCCGTCGGATGTCGACCGCCGGGCAGGGGTTGCTTTCCCGCAAGGGAGGGCGACAATGCGCGCGCTGACTCCTATCACTCTGCAGGCGGTCTCATTCGCCTTCGCAGAGACCCCCATTCTCGATGGCTTCTCGCTGCATATCGAACCCGGCAGCATTGTGGCGCTGCTGGGCCCGTCCGGCTGCGGCAAAAGCACCTTGCTGCGCCTGCTGGCCGGGCTGAGCGTGCCGGCCAGCGGTGAAATTCGCTTTGGCGATCGGCTGGTCGCCCGCGCAGGATGGGGATTGCCCCCGGAACAGCGCGATATCGGCATGGTTTTCCAGGATTACGCCCTCTGGCCGCATATGAGCGTGGCGCAGAACGTCGCCTTTCCGCTGCGCATGCGCGGCGTTGCCCGCGCCGAACGCGAGCGCCGGGTGAACGAGGCGCTGGCGCGGGTGGGCCTCGACGGCTTTGCGGAACGTAAACCTTCAGGCCTTTCCGGCGGCCAGCAGCAGCGGGTGGCGCTGGCGCGGGCGATCGTCGCCGCGCCGCGGGTGCTGCTGTTTGATGAGCCGCTCTCCAACCTGGACAGCGAACTGCGCGAATCGCTGTGTGGCGAAATGAGCCGTCTGCTGCGACAGCTCGGCACCACCGCCGTGTATGTCACCCACGACCGCCGTGAAGCCGACCTGTTAGCCGACCGGATCGTCCATTTATCCGCGGGCCGCGTGGCCGCTGTCCGCGCCGTTACGCCAACCTCAGGGGAAGTTGCATGAACACCGTTATGACCGTTAAGAAAGGAGTGGTACTCGCGATGGCTCTCTCCGCCATGATGCTCTCCAGCGCCCATGCGCTGACCGTTTACACCGCCGGCCCCGGCTCGCTGGCGAAAAACCTGGCCAGTGGTTTTGAACAACAGACCGGGGTGAAGGTGACCGTTTTCCAGGCCACCACCGGCAAAGTGATGGCCCGTCTGGAGGCCGAGCAGGCCAACCCGCAGGCGGATGTGCTGATCTCCGCTTCATGGGATACCGCGGAGGATCTGCACAACCGGGGCTGGTTGCTGCCTTTTCACAGTGCTAACGCCGACAAGGTACCGGCTAATCTGAAATCGGCGGACTATATCGCCCAGGGAGTCTCGGCGCTTGGCATCGTCTGGAACAGCAAAAGCGGCACTCCGGAGCCGAAAGAGTGGCGCGACCTCACCCAGCCGGCGTTTAAAGACAAGGTGACCACGCCCGACCCGTCGCTCTCCGGCGCGTCGCTGGATCTGTTGATTGGCCTGCAAAACAGCATGGGCGACCAGGCCTGGCAGCTGTTTGACGATCTGAAAAAGAACGGCATGGTGGTCAGCGGCCCCAACGCCCAGGCGGTGACGCCGGTGATGCAGGGGGCGAAAGCGGCGGTGTTCGGCGCGGTGGATTATGTCTCCTACGGCAATATTCAGCAGGGCGAGTCGCTGAAGGTGATTTTCCCGGCCAGCGGGACGGTGATCGCCCCGCGCCCGATGATGATCCTCAAAACCAGCCAGCATGCCGACGAGGCCAAAGCCTTTATCGATTACGTGCTGTCGCCGGAAGGTCAGGCGCGGGTCGCCGACGCCTGGCTGATGCCCGCTCGCCGCGATGTGGCCGCCAAACGCCCGCTGCTGGACGCGCTGAAGGTCTTGCCCACCAGCGGCGAGGGGAGTAGCGAGCGTAGCGCCGTCCTCAGCCGCTTCAGTCAGCTGTATGCCCACTAATTGACACGGTTCTCCGGCGCTGGCCGCCGGAGAACGCTTCGTTTCAGGAACCGCTGTGAAACAAAAATTCCTTTCCGGCGTGACGCTTGCCGCCCTGACGCTGCTGGTCGCGTTACCGCTGTTGTTTATTCTGCTGCAGGCGATTTTCCCCCATTTTAGCGCCGGTTCGCTCCATGACGCCTTTGGCGGCGTCTGGCCGCTGCTGGCCGACCCCCAGCTGCTGTCGATGCTCGGCGGTACGCTGTGGATTGCCGGCGGCGTGGCGCTGGCCAGCGTGATGATCGGCCTGCCGCTCGGTATTCTGCGCGGTATGTTTTCGTTGCCGTTACCCCGGCTGTGGGACCTGCTGTTTTTGATCCCCTTTCTGACGCCGCCCTATATCTCGGCGCTCTCGTGGATGCTGGCTCTGCAAAGCCAGGGCTATCTGCAGCAACTGACCGGCTGGCAGCTAAACGATCTGCTGTTCAGCCGCAGCGGGATCGTGCTGGTGATGACCTTTAACATTTTTCCGGTGGTTTACTTTGCCGTCTCCCGCAGCCTGCTGGCGAGCGGGCAACGGCTGGCGATGGTCGCCCGGGTCCATGGCGCCAGCGCCTGGCGCGCCTTCTGGCACGTGACGCTGCCGATGCTCTCCCCGGCGCTGGCGTCGGGGATGCTGCTGGCGTTTACTCTCGCCATCGAGGAGTTTGGCGTCCCGGCGGCGCTGGGCAGTCGGGCGGGAGTAGTGATGCTGACGGTGGGCATTGAGAAAAAGCTGGCTGACTGGCCGGTGGATCTCACCGGCGCTGCGCTGCTGTCGCTGCTGCTGATGGCGGTGGCGTTGTTCGCCTGGTGGCTGCAAACGCGGCTGGTGGGTGAGAAGGAGGTCACCAGCGTCACCGGTAAACCGGGAGAAAACCGCGGAGCGTCGCTGGGCTGGATGACGCTGCCCGCGCTGCTGGTGATGGCGGCCGTCGGCGGCCTGGCGGTCGGGGTCCCCGCCGTCTCGATGATGCTCACCAGCCTGATGGGCACCCTCTCGGGCGGGGTGAGCCTGGAGAATGTCACGCTGCGTCACTTCGCGGCGCTGTTCGACCAGCAGGGCGATGCCCTGTCGGCCCTCGGCGTCAGCCTGTCGCTGGCGTTAGGTTCGGCGCTGATCGTCGGCGCGCTGGGGCTGCTGGCCGCCTGGCTGGTAATGGTGCAGAAGATCAAAGGGCGCGGGGTGGTGGATGCGCTGTCGCTAATGCCGGCGGCGCTGCCCGGCGTGGTGGTGGGGGTGGGATTGATCCTGCTGTGGAATCAGCCCTTCTGGCCGCGTTCGCCCTACAACACGCTGTGGATGCTGCTGCTCTCCTATTGCTGCCTGCTGCTGCCCTGGCCGGTGCGCTATGTCGGCAGCGCGCTGCGCCAGCTGGGCCCGAACCTTGAGCCCGCCGCCCGGGTGCACGGCGCGTCGCCGCTGCGGGCGCTGCGGTTGATTGTCCTGCCGCTGGTCTTTCCGGCGCTGCTGGCGGCGATGCTGATGGTGTTCGCGGTGGCGTCCCGGGAGCTGGTGACCTCGCTGCTGCTGTCGCCCGCCGGCACGCAGACCGTGGCGGTGTTTATCTGGCGCCAGTTTGAACAGGGATCCGTTGGTCAGGGCATGGCGATGGCCAGCCTGACGCTGTTGACCGGTCTGGTCCTGATGCTCACGGCGCTGGCGCTGATGCAGCGCAGTACGCGCGGTTAACGGCAAGCGCACAAAAAAGAGGGTCGGCGCGGAAAAATAGGCTATAAATGTCGGACACCTACAGCTGGAGACCCTGATGAGTCCCTTTTTACGCGCCTATTTTTCCCGTCTGGGCTGGACGGGCGAGCCTGATGTTTCTATTGATACCCTGCGCCAACTGCATCTGCAGCATAACAGCGCCATCCCCTTTGAAAACCTCGACGTCCTGCTGCCGCGCGAGATCCATCTTGACGACCTGGCGCTGGAAGAGAAGCTGATCGCCGGCCGCCGCGGAGGGTATTGTTTTGAACAAAATGGCCTGCTGGAGCGCGCGCTGCGCGAAATAGGCTTTAACGTTCGCAGCCTGCTTGGCCGGGTGGTGCTGGCCAATCCGCCGCAGATGCCGCCGCGCACTCACCGTTTATTGCTGGTGGAAGTGGCGGGCGAGCGCTGGGTAGCCGACGTTGGCTTCGGCGGCCAGACGCTGACCGCGCCGATCAAGCTGCTGGCCGATATCCCGCAGCAGACGCCGCACGGCAGCTATCGTCTGGTGCATGAAGGGGATGAGTGGACGCTGCAGTTCAACCATCACGAACACTGGCAGTCGATGTACCATTTCGATTTAGGCCGCCAGTATGCGTCTGATTATGTGATGGGTAACTTCTGGTCGGCGCACTGGCCGCAGTCCCACTTCCGTCACCACCTGCTGATGTGCCGTCATCTGCCTGACGGCGGCAAAATGACCCTCACCAATTTCCACTTTACCCACTGGGAGAATAACCACGTGGTGGAGAAGATCGATTTTGCCGATGTCTCCGCGCTGTACGAAGGGCTGCAGACCCGCTTCGGCCTCGGCGTGGACGATCCTAAACATGGCTTCAGCGAAGCGGCGCTGGCGGCGGTGATGGCGGCGTTCGATACCCATCCGGAAGCCGGGAAGTGAATTTTCTCATGCCCGGCGGCGCTGCGCTTCGCGGACCTACGGGGTATGAGCTTGTGAGAGGGCCCTGTAGGCCGGGCAAGGCGACAGCCGCCACCCGGCGAAATTACAGGTACCGTGCCTGATATCTTG